>RCUN01000358.1_pt1 | contig 29815 bp, 41 predicted proteins | sample 2166181 | NCBI WGS metagenome assembly RCUN01 (sample SAMN09932603, study PRJNA488358) | compost metagenome | feature: garden; material: soil; isolation source: compost soil in crotononitrile-enriched culture | place: Germany: Experimental Botanical Garden Goettingen | collected 2016-01-27 | reverse complement strand
TAGACGCCTATAAACCTACCTACAGAGGATTAACCCCTATACAACCTTATACGGCCCTATACGGCTGCCGCTAACGCTGGGTAATTCGGTCGGGACGAGGGCGGCAAGCCGCAAAAGACGAAGGAGTTGATTGCCTTGAAATGTGTGAAATGCAACAAAGATATTACTAACGCAACGTACAAAGTGGCTTATAAGGACAAGGGTTTATGTTGGTTATGTTATAAAAAAATACCCGTTAAAGAACGAATAAAAGCCATTAAAGGCCAAGACGCATTTCGAAAGTAATGTCAGTGTACATCATAAACCAAAGGGAGAGATAAAGAGTATGGGACTAGATTTTAGTCATTGCGAGGCACGTTGGGCTTATAGCTCGTTTAACCGTTTTAGAACTAGGCTTGCTGCAGAAGCCGGGATTGCGCTTCATTGCATGGAAAGTTTCGCATGGGATTTCTCCACGAGCAGTCCATATGAAAAAGTTTGGGTCTGTGGACATTACCCCGATAAGCCGCTTGAAAAACCAGTGGTAGACATACAGCCAGTAATTAAGTGGTCTGCTGTAAAAGATGATATTGTTCCTCTTCTTAATCATTCCGATTGCGATGGAGAATTAACACCAGATGAATGCAGAAAAGTTGGACCAAGGCTAATTGAACTTGTGAGCCAGTGGGATGACGATGATCGGGACAAGATAAACGCCTTGTTGTTGTATGAAGGTATGAAAGAAGCTGCTGAACGAAATGAAAGTCTAGAATTTCTTTAGTAACTCATAGGCCGACAGGCCATCGAGACGACCGAAACACCCAGCGTAGCGGTGGCCGTATAGCCCTGTAATAGTCAGTAAGGGAGGATATAGAAGAATGATCATACCAAAAGAAAAAGAATGGGTCATCTGTAATCAAGTTTTTTACGCTGACACTGGCGGACTTTACGGATTCAAGCTTAGAAACCGTGATTATAATACTAAAATCATATCATTCGAAACAGGTATGGACCTTATTAATAAAGACGTTATCGAAGAAGGCCTTTGGATGGAACTCGTATATTGTACGGTACCACGAGATTTCAAGGAGGACATCCTGGAGGAGGAATCTATTAGTGGATAAATACACGAAAGTCGAGTTTATTGTTGGAAACACGATTGAAGATGCTGTCAATCAATTGTTGGAGTATAGAGAACAGGGGAATTTGGCTTGTGGTGATTTCAACGGAACTATTCTATATTCCGACACAGTAACAATGGATAATGCCTACATGCAAATAATTGGAAAAACAAAATCCGAATTCGATAATCAAACAGCGGAACGCAAGCGGGAATTTGAAAGACAAGAGAGGGAGCATAAAGAAAAGATTCCCGAACTGACCGATCTTTGGAGAAATAAAGGAAAAGAAGTCCTGTCTGAGGACAGATGGGAACTATGGGATAATATTGTACCTATTCGGCTTGATGACTTGTACAGGGGTATGGAACTGGGTGCTTGTTTGGACATAGTGAATATCTTGAATAATAACGGCCCGCTGGATGAAGCGAAAAAAACAATTGAGAGTCAAGGTCATACGGGTATGTCATTTGGATTGGTATGCGCAATGGTTAAGGAATTTTCCGACCGCGGAGAAGAGTTTGTTAATTATGTTAGGTAAGGCAGGGGAGGATGCAAGGACATGACAATTGTTGATTGGATGATGGAACATCCGTGGATGACACTTTTTATATGTTTGGCCTTTGCTTCGGCATTGAGTGATCTGGGCAAGAGCCTGAGCAAGAAATGATCGAAGTGGAGGGATAAAATCATGGCTATAGCATGGGACGGAATTGTCATAACTGAGGAAGATTACCGGTTGGCTGCAGAAAACGGAATCAGCCGCAAGATACTTGGTCAACGAATCCATGAATATGGATGGGATAAAGAACGAGCCATCAATACCAGGCTGAGAGTCCAGACCGATCACGGAGACTGGCCGAAGATTGCAGAGCAAAATGGGATAACCAAGAAAAGTTATTATAAACGAGTACTTAAGCACAATATCCCACCAGGACAGGCAGCTACGCTTCCGAGATATTCGAGACTTCGCGAACGTAAAGGAGTGGGGATGGAAATTGAAAGCAACGGCTAAAACTTTTTTGGTTTGGACAGAGTTAACAGAATCATTACACCCCACTCGAAAAGCAGGGACAAAGGTTTATGCGATATATGAGACGGCAGCACCGAAAAGTTGGGTAGAGAAAGGATATATTCGGGATGCAGAAGAGGAAGACATGGATGAAGGGCAAGTTGATCTTTTTGAGATCATATAAGGGGTGAATACAGTGGATGATCTGTTGAAAGAATACCGGGAAAATCGGTCCCGACTCATGGGATATAAATTAATCGCTCCCGAAGAAGAACAAGATTTAATCAGTGGCATGTTATCCGATTTACAATACGCTATAGATTGGATGAGCAAAGGTCATCACCCACAGCCGCGTAGAGGCATATACAGGCGCTCAAGGGCACAGAGAACAATCCCAGTAGATCCATTGAAGATGCAGTCTTACATGCAACCAGCAGCCTGTGGGAGCCCAACAACGCTATCTGATCACGAGAGGTACCAAATCGAGGACGCACTCAGCACTTTGACCGAGAAGGAAAGAGACTGTTATACCATGAAATACGGAAAAGGCTACTCCATCGGAGACATAGCACAAATGTTAAATGTGAAAAGAGTAACAATCCAAGGCATTTTGAAGTCAGCCGAGAAAAAAGTGAAAGAAAATATAGAAAATAGCCTGTTTTTAGTTTGTTAGGCGCAAAATAGTGCTAAATTACCCATACACTTGCCACTTAATATATAGAGGCGTAAAACCCTACTAAAATAAGATAACATTCCCTCAAAACTGTTATCTGCACAAAAGCGCTCACTTTGTTGTGGGCGCGTCAATATCGGCATCATAACCTTAATATATCGTATACTCCGCTCTTGCCCGATGCGTGCTCGGGTTGATTCCTCCTTTGTGCTGTGACCACAGCAGTTAAATTGCGGATCGTGGGGGCTACCGCTGCCTCAGTAAAGCGGTACACAAAGCATAGGTCGCCATTAGGCGGCCTTTTTAGTTTGTATACATAAGACAAGTCACCTAGAAATTATAGAACCTATAAAGAAAGGTGTGAAATGATGTTTTCGCATAGCAAAACCAAGTTGTTAAGTGGTGTAGTTGCAACAGGGATGGGGAATCCGCTACATATAGGGCTCAAAAAAGCATTAAGGATCGAAGTATGGGGTACAGGTACATCTACCATACAGATCGAAGCAGCAGGTGAGAGCGGAGTATACAGACCACTTCAAATTTGGGATATTGCAGCCAACGGATTTGTGGCAAACAGCACGATCTCGGCAAATGGATTTTATGAAATTGATGTTCAAGGTTTTAACACAGTGAGAGCCAATGTTAAAACTCTGACAGGTGGTAATGTCAGTGCTTCAGGGGTGATGATCTAATGCCCGATTTCGGAAAAGCTGCATACGACTTAGCAAAAAAGGCAGCAGCGCCGTTTGATGCTTCTCAGTTAGCAGGTGGCGGAAAAGCGCTACCCAAGAATGATAGGCTACACTTAGCCACTGATCAAGCGTGGATCAAGAACCAAGGGCATTTATCCGACCTTATCAGACTCCAATGGTTAGACAGGGCTCCGGGGACTGGGGGAGCAAAGCCTGCCTTGGTATGGTGTGATGAAAATGGTAACGATAAGGCTGCGATCATCGCTCACTATAAAGCGAATGACCCAAGCCGTATTGATCACCGTCACATATCCATTGAGACAACCATGAGCCCAACAGGTGCTAATCCGGACGAGTTGTTCACGCGCTTCGAATTACCGTTTGATGCAGATGTATGTGAGATCCAGACACATGATAGTAACTTCACGGTAGTGGATGGTAAGACGAGGATCATGGGTGGAGCTGCTACGAATCGAGGTTTAACATTTGGACAAGCCAACTCCAAAGAGGTACTAGCGAATCAATTGCCTGATGGATCGCCTGACTATAACAAGGTATTCCAAGGCCGCTTCGAGATCCGGGTAGATAACTCTGCTGAGTCTGGCGGTAATGCTGGGTCTGACTTTAGGATTGTGCGCTTTAATGATGCTGGAGTTGCCCAAGATGCACCATTCTTTATTAAGAGGTCAAATGCATATATCGGATTGGGTACAACCACTCCTACTGCTCCGCTAGATGTGAGCGGAAATACCATACGCTTAAGAACCAAAAAGACACCAGCAAGCGCAACAGCAGCTGGTAACGAAGGGGATATCTGTTGGGATGCAGATTATCTGTATGTATGTGTTGCACCTAACATCTGGAAGCGCATGGCTTTGGCTGCATGGTAAAGGGAACGTAGGGCCGTCTCATTGACGGCTCTTTGATTTGTTACAGGAAGGAGTGGACAGAGATATGCCACAACAGTTCTACAAATCCCGGAAGTGGAAGAACAAGAGGGAGAGAGTGTTGAGGAGAGATGAATACCTTTGCCAAGAGTGTAAGAGATACGGCAAGGCAACACCAGCAGCAACAGTACACCACTGTAACCCATTAGAATACTATCCAGAGCTTGCCTTAGTGAGCTGGAATCTGGTTAGTCTCTGCAATCCTTGTCACGATACAATGCACGACAGAGCTTCACACGAGCTAACAGAGGCAGGGAATAGGTGGAAAGAGCGGGTAGCCCCCCCTCCCCTTTGACTCAAATTTCGGGGCCGTTGGGACCGGGCTAGGGAGCTTTTTCCAATAGAGCATGTATCATAAAACTTTTTTTGAGGGGGGTGAGAGCACAGTGAGCGTACCGACAAAGGAAACAATAAAGCGAAGAACGATAGCAGATATGAAAGAGCTTGGTGTCTATAAAACTCAATACGGGCGCATCATTGACCTTTATTCCGAACTTGTATTCCAGTTTTTAATACTGAATAAGAAGTTTGAGGAAGAGGGGTATCAATATGAGAGCTTTACAGCTGCAGGTGGTGCGAAAAAATCGCCTATTGTTGCAACCCTGGAATCGTTACGGAAGGATATACTGGCATACTCCAATCAGCTGTGTCTCAATCCGAAGTCCCTTGAATCAGTCACCGTTGAACAAAAGGCCGGCGGATCTTTATTGGCTGCCGCCTTAGCCAGTATGAATGACTAACTTTAAAAACTATGACACGGTAATGGAGTATGCCAGAAGCATTATTGAGGGTAGGAAAGTGGCAAACAAAGAGATTATCCAGGCTTGCGAGAGATTTATACGGGATATGGATAATCAAGCGTATGACTTTAACCCTAAAGATGCTGAGTTCGTCATAGGGATAATTGAAAAAACGTTCGTTCACCAAAAAGGCGAAGATATGCAAGGCTACCCGTTACGTGGTACGCCTTTTTTGTTGCAACCATGGCAGAAATTTGTGATTTATAACCTCTTAGGTTTCTTCCATAAGGGAACTAAGCTCAGAAGGTTTAAAGAGGCCTTTAATATGCTTCCTCGTAAGCAAGGAAAGACACCTCTTATGACATCGCTAGCATGGGGTCTGGGATTGTTGGAAAGGAAATCAGGGGCTGAAATCGTAATTGTCGGCGCTCAACTTAAACAGGCTTTGCAGAGTTTCAATTTCCTACACTACAATCTGCGCAATATGGGTGAAGAAAAGAAGTTTCGGATTCTGGACAATAACCAAGAACACAGTATCTCTGGTGAACTTGGTGATGGATACATGAGAATTGAAACGATTGCTGGTAATAGTGACCGTATGGACTCACTAAATACCTTGATACAGATATTGGACGAACTGCACCTGTACCGAAGCGCCAGCCAGTACAACACGATAAAAGAGTCAGGTAAAGCATACCGGAATAGCTTGTGTATTGGTATTACAACGGCTGGCGACAACATGAACAGCTTTTGTTATAACCGGATGGTTTATGGTCAGAAGGTTTTAGAGGGCACGGTTAAAGATGAACAGTTATTCGTGTTTATCGCAAAGGCTGATGAAAACCCAGACACTGGTGAAGTCGATTACACAAATCCAATCGAACATGAGAAGGCCAACCCGAATTACAACGTATCGGTATCAGGACAAGAGCTCATGAACGATGCCATGCAAGCACAGAATGATCCTCAACAAAGGAAGTCGTTCCTTGCAAAGTCACTGAACATCTATACATCGGCAATGAAGTCTTACTTTAGCATCGACGAATTTAAATCAAGTGATCGTAAATATTCCTGGTCAATTGCGGAGTTGGCTAAATTGCCTATTAATTGGTTTGGCGGGGCGGACTTATCTAAACTCCATGACTTAACGGCTACCGCTTTGTACGGGAACTATAACGGAGTGGATATCATTGTTTCTCATGCATTCTTTCCGGTTGTCGCGGCAACCCGTAAAGCGGAAGAAGATAACATACCGCTATTTGGCTGGAAGGATGATGGATCGCTGACAATGTGTAACACGCCAACTGTCAATTATGATGATGTTATCAAGTGGTTTATTGAAATGAAGAATAAGGGGTTCAATATCAAACAAATAGGATTTGACCGTAAGTTCGGTAGGGAATTTTATCTGGGCATGAAGCGCAAAGGATTCTCTATAGTGGATCAGCCGCAGTATTTCTACAAGAAGTCTGAGGGGTTCAGAAGGATAGAGAAGCAGGCTAAAGACGGAAATCTTTACTACCTTCACTCCCAGGCGTTTGAATACTGTGTGCAGAACGTACACGCCATTGAAAAAACAGATGACATGATCCAATTTGAAAAGGTAATGCCAGAACAGCGCATTGACTTGTTTGATGCGGCTGTTTTTGCTGCTGTCCGAATGTTAGAAAACATCGAGCGGGCAGGTAGCGCTTCTAAATGGCTGAATGGGGGGTGATTAAGTGGCATTTTGGAACAGAAAAAAACAAACTCGAGCAGAGCCGCAAAGCAGTGTTGGGTGGTTTTTGACTACAGATGCGTATGGAACGCTATGTGTGCCGGGGTATACAAAGCTATCAGATAATCCTGAAGTAAAGATGGCTGTCCATAAGATAGCAGACCTTATTAGCTCAATGACTATACATCTAATGCAGAACACCATTGACGGGGACATACGAGTTCGTAATGAGTTGGCTCGTAAACTAGATATTAACCCATACAGCCTTATGACACGAAAGGCATGGGTGTATAACATTGTCTATACTCTTCTCTTGGATGGCGGAGGGAACAGTGTGGTATATCCCCAATTGAAAGATGGGCTCATAAATGAACTTATTCCCTTTAAGCCAAGCGGACTGACATTTGTGGACACAGTTAGTGGATACCAGGTTAGGTATCAAAACAAGATATACAACTATGATGAAGTCATACACTTCATGATTAATCCTGATCCGGAGCGACCATGGATTGGTACAGGTTACCGAGCAGTATTAAAGGATATTGCCGACAACCTGAAACAAGCAACGGCGACAAAAAAAGGATTTATGGGTGGAAAGTACATGCCTTCGCTAATTGTAAAGGTGGACGCAAATACCGCTGAGTTATCAAGCGAGGCGGGGCGAGATAAAGTATTTGATATGTATCTCAAACGTTCTGAGGCTGGACAACCGTGGATTGTTCCGGCAGAAATGATTGAGGTGGAACAGGTAAAACCATTATCGCTGAATGATCTGGCAATCAATGACACTGTGCAATTGGATAAACGAACAGTGGCGGGCATCTTTGGTGTGCCGGCTTTTTTTGTTGGTGTTGGAGGATTCGATAAAGACGAATACAACGCCTTTATAGATACCACGTTGCTTCCTATGGCAAAGGGGATTGAGCAGGAGTTGACACGTAAGCTGCTGTTTAGCCCTGATTTGTTCATACGACTAAACCACCGTTCGTTGTACTCCTACAACTTGAATGATTTGATTCTAGCCGGAAAAGAGATGGTGGACAGAATCGCTATGAGTCGGAACGAATGGAGAGACTGGGTTGGTCTTGGTCCTAGAGATGACATGAAAGAGCTTCTAGCCCTTGAAAATTTCATTCCATCAGACAAATTAGGCGATCAGAAAAAGTTGAACCAAGGGGGAGGTGATGGAAATGGATAGGAATGAGAAAGTAACCCGGAGCCTTCAGACAGAATTAAAAACTCGGACAGAACAAGATAGCTCCGATATGTTTATCGAGGGCTATTTTGCTGTGTTTAATCGGCAAACAGAGCTCTGGCCTGGCGCATATGAAGAACTTGCTCCAGAAGCTTTCTCTGAGACGCTTGGTAACGATGTGAGGGCTCTTATTAACCACGACACGACACTTGTGCTTGGTCGTAACAAGTCCGGTACATTGGAGCTTAAAGCGGACGCTCACGGTCTCTGGGGGCGAGTGAAGATTAATCCTAATGACTCGGATGCCGTGAATATGTACGAACGCGTGAAGCGTGGAGACGTAGACCAGTGCAGTTTTGGGTTTAACATCCTTCAGGAAGATACACAGTTTCGGGATGATGGCACAGTAAAATGGACCCTTCGAAAGGTAGATCTACACGAAGTGTCTATTTGCACATTCCCGGCCTATGCAGAAACTGGCGTACAAGCCCGGAAGGCTGAAGTTGAGCAGCATAAAGAGCGACAGCTGCAGCAGCGTAAACAACAATTGAAAGCGAGGTTGAAATAATGTCACTAAAACAAATTATGTTGGCGAAGAAGATTGAACAGCGGAAATCAGTTCTGGCGGAGTTGCTTGAACAGGAAACGGCTTTGCAAACCCGTTCTAAGGAATTGGAGGCTGCTATTGATGAAGCTGCGACTGAGGAAGAGATTTCCACCGTAGAGGAAAGTATCACACAACTTGATACTGAAAAGAGTGAGTTGGACGAAAAGAAAGGCAAACTCGAAGGTGAAATTGCTGAGCTAGAAGGAGAGTTGGAAGGGTTGAACAATAACGCTCCTACCAACACACCAACACCAAGTGAAACGGAGAGACAAAAACCACAATCCCAAGGGGGCGAAATGAGAATGAAGGTTAATAAAGGATTTTTCAAGGGCATGGAAAGAAGTTCGGCTGAAACAATCATTCAGCGAGAAGAGGTAAAAGGATTCCTGGACAAAATCCGTTCCGGTGAAATCCAAAACGAGAAAAACCTAAAAACACGCGCGGTACAAGGCGGGGAACTTGGAATTCCAGATGTTATTCTTGGATTGATCCGCGACAACCTCCACCGTTACTCTAAACTGATCTCTAAAGTGAATCTTCGAGCTATTCCAGGCACATCTCGCACGAATATCGTGGGTGATATCCCTGAAGCCATCTGGACTGAAGCTTGCGCCACTCTGAATGAGCTGTCTATTCAATTTTATCAAGTTGAAACGGATGGATACAAAGTCGGCGGGTATATCCCAATTTGCAACGCACTCCTTGAAGACTCTGATTTCAACCTTGCAAATGAGATCATGGATGCGCTCGGTCAAGCAATGGGCTTGGCAATCGACAAGGCGATCTTGTATGGAACTGGCGTTAAAATGCCGGTAGGTATCGTTACTCGACTGGCAGAAACTGCAAAACCTGCATATTGGGGTACACATGCACCTACTTGGGTTAACCTCTCCTCTACAAACATCGGTCAAGTACCTGGGGCTGATGCGAAGGAACAGTTCGCGAATATGATTCGCTTCAGCGGTAAGGCAAAATCCAACTACGGCAATGGCGGCAAGTTCTGGGCTATGAACGACACAACTTACACCGAACTACAAGCAAGCTTGGTGGAGTTTAACGCTGCTGGCGCTCTTGTATCCAGCATCAATAACACGATGCCTATTATTGGCGGTGATATCGTGATCCTGCCGTTTATGGCTGATGGTGATATTGTCGGTGGCTACGGCTCCCAATATCTGCTTGCTGAACGTGCTGGTTCTCAGTTCGCAGTATCTGAACATGTACAGTTCATCCAAGACAACACGGTTTATAAAGCCACTTCTCGTTATGATGGTAAGCCGATCCTTGGAAATGGATTTGTTGCAATGAACATCATGGGTACAGCTCCTAAAACAACTATTACTTTTGCACCGGACACGGCAAATGAAGAAGCTCCTGCCGGAGCCTAAAAATAACTAAGGAGTGATTCCAAATGTCATACGTAGTAATTAAGGATTTCACAGATTTGCAGGATGAAAACCACAGCTACCGTGCGGGGGATAAATACCCTCGCAAAGGTCGTGCCAAGAAGGAACGGATTGACGAACTGTCTGGAAGTGAAAATCTCCGGGGAGAACCGCTGATTCGCGAAGAAGAAGGCGATAACTGATGGACGTTAATAATGTTGTCAGCCTTATCAAAGAACGGCTGGGCATACGTACGGCGGTGAGGGATACATACCTTACCGCTATTGCAAATTCAGTAGTAAAGGAACTGGAAGATGAGAAGGGTTTAACGCTTCAGGCGGATAACTCCTATCATCTTCTTTTTGTTGTGGACTATGCCACTTGGCGATATGAGAGCCGGGATCAAGCAGGAGCAATGCCCCGGCATCTCCAGTTCCGTCTTCATAACCTCATGCTCCATGTTGGTGGTGTTCAAGCATGACCTATGATCATGAAATTGCCCTCATCCAGCAGCAAATTATAGATGATGAAATTGGCAACCAAATACCGGTTGATACAGAAACTGTAGTTCTGTGTGGGCTGAAGTCGGTTGGGCGGTCGGAATTCTATAATGCTGCTGTAAATGGGCTTCGGCCTGAACTTGTCTTTGTGATTCATGGCTACGAGTACAACGGTGAGAAGAAAGTAGTCTTTGAAGGTGTTAAGTACAATGTGATCCGTACTTATTCGGTCAATTTTGAAGAGTTGGAGTTAACCTGTGAAAAAGTGGCAGGTGATGGATAATGACTTCACTTGACCAATTGGCTAATGAGATTACCAGGGCGGTGCGAGAGTACACGGAAGACGTGGCTGATAGCATTGGAAAAAGAGTCGATGAAGTAGCCGATTTGATACGTGAAGATGCTGCCGCTAACGCCCCGGAACGCACAGGTAAATACCGCAAAGGATTTACCAAGACAAAACAGGATAGCTTCGGGGCTACACGCAGAATCGTATGGAATAAGAAAGCATTCAGGCGGGTTCACCTCTTAGAGTTCGGTCATGCGCTGAAAGGCGGCGGCCGTGTCCCGGGAAGGCCACACTTACGACCTGCTTATGATAAGTACGCCGGAAACCTAGCGGATGATATAAAGCGGATCATCAGGAACGGGGGCGGGTTATGACGCAAATGGAATTACTTCAAGCACTGAAGTCTATTGGGCTGCCAGTGGCTTACAACTCGTTTGCTAGTGCTGTATCGCCTCCGTTTATTACCTATCATTTCGCATATTCAAATGACATGATAGCTGACAACCAAAACTTCTTTGAAATCAGCAACTTTCAAGTTGAGTTATACACGTCCATTAAGGATCTCGCGAACGAGAAGAAGTTACAGGACAAGCTCAAAGAATTGGGCCTGCCGTATAGCAAGATCGAAACATGGATCGATGAAGAAAAGATGTTCCAAAACCTATATGAAATTCAAATAGCAGGAGGCTAAATCATGGCTAAAAATAAAGTGACTTATGGTCTGGAAAAGGTACACATTGCCTTTTTTGATGAGTCTAACGCTTCGCAACCAGCTTGGGAAACTCCGGTTCCAATTCCGGGCGCTGTACGATGGACTCCAGAGGCGCAGGGTGACACCAATACGTTCTACGCTGATAATGGACCTTACGCTGTTTTCTCTTCTAATAATGGTTATAATGGCGAGCTGGAAATGGCTCTTATTCCGGATGATATCCTTGCAAAAATGATCGGATGGGAGATTGACTCCAATGGAATGCTCGTAGAGGTAACGGACGGTATTCCGAAAAAGTTCGCTATTCTGGGTCAGGTGCAGGGCGATCAGAAAAATCGTAGGTTTGTATATTACGATTGCCAAGCAAACAGACCTGCGAAGGAACGGACAACTAAAGGTGAGTCTATCGAGGTTGCGACGGACGTGCTTGCGATGGTTGTCTCTCCTATCGAGATTGCCGGACGCACGATTGTAAAAGGCGACTTGGAGCTTAGCGATACCAACGCTACCGCGTATAATTCTTTCTTTACGGCTGTCTATACACCTGTATTCACACCACCTGCTGGAGGTGGCGCATAATGCGTGAAATTAAATTCGGTGAACAACTTGTAAGAGTCAGGGCTACTCCCCTGGCTCTTTTGTTTTACAAACAAGAGTTTAAACGTGACTTGTTAGGTGACCTGATTAAGATGGAAAAGCTTGAAAACGATCTTAGCGAGATTGATTCAATTGCTATCTTGCAGCTGGTCTATGTAATGGCTAAAGCCGATACCTTTGGCAGTTCAAATCCATTCCCTAGTTTCCAAGAGTGGATCGGAAGCCTTGAAAGTGTGGACTTCTCGGATCAAGACTTTATGACTGCCGTCATGGAGGAGGCCGCAAACGGCTTTTTTCGTACCGGAGCAAAAAGAGGAACAAAAGCAGCAAAGTAAGAGGTCTTCTTATCCGCTGGAAATCGAACTCCTTGCTCTGGGTAAGAAAATTGGTCTTACCTTTTCTGAAATTAACGAGCTCCGGGTGAACGATCTATTCGAGGTGGCAAAGTGTTTCTCAGGAATCGAGGACGACAAGCCGCAAGAGGCTACACAGTCAGATATAGATGCATTTTACGGAGGGTAGAGGTGTTTAGATGGCTGAAACGATAAAAGGTATTAACGTTGTCATCGGATCGGATACAACGGGGCTGTCTAATGCCCTATCCGATGTGAATAAAAAGAGTCGGGATATCCAATCCGAACTCAAGCAGGTTGAAAAGCTTCTGAAGCTCGACCCGACTAATACAGACCTATTAGCCCAGAAGCAAAAACTTCTTGCCGATGCCGTTGCAAATACCCGAGATAAGTTAGACCGTCTCAAAGCTGCGCAGGATCAAGTTGATCAGCAGTTTAAGAACGGCGACATTACAGAGGGACAATACCGGGCATTTCAGAGGGAAGTGGCCAAGACCGAACAGGAACTGAACAATCTGGACGGTAAGCTTAATGAGACCAATCAAGTAATCAAGTCTCAAGGCGTAGAAGTTAGCAAGCTTGGTAAGGATTACAAAGATTCCTTTGACGAAGCTCAAAGATCCATGGGCAACTCCTTCGAGCAGATGAAGAAGGTTGGCACTGGTATGACTATAGCCGGTGGTGCTATCGCCGCAGGACTTGGTGTAGCTGTGAAAGGTGCGGCGGACTTTGAGCAGAGTATGGCTAACGTTTACTCAGTCATGGCGCCAGACGAGGTTAAAGAGTTCTCGGGTGAACTTAAAGACTTAGCTGTAACTATGGGAGCTGATACAAAATACAGCGCCACGGAAGCGGCTAAAGGCATCGAAGAACTGGTTAAAGCCGGGGTCAGCGTCAAAGACATTATGGGTGGCGGACTCCAAGGAGCTTTGTCGCTTGCTACGGCGGGTGAGTTAGAACTTGGTGATGCTGCCGAAATCGCGTCAACAGCGCTGAATGCTTTTAAAAAGGATGCGCTGACTGTTTCACAGGCCGCTGATATTCTAGCCGGAGCTGCCAATGCTTCTGCAACGGATGTATCAGAGTTGAAATTCGGTCTATCTGCTTCTGCTTCGGTAGCTTCGTCTGTAGGACTTACCTTTAAAGATACTGCAACAGCTCTCGCGGTGTTTGCTCAAAATGGCTTAAAAGGATCTGACGCGGGTACATCGCTAAAGACCATGCTCATGAATCTCCAACCAAGTACGGAAAAGGCATATAACCAATTCAAGGATTTGGGTCTGCTTACGCTTGATGTTGCTAAATCTACTGAGTTTTTGGCTAAAAAGGGAATCAAGCCTGTTAACGATTCAGTTGATGGAATTATTGGATCATTGGCGCAGTATTTAGCAAAGATGGATGGGGCTAAATCGGTTACAGGTAAATACTTCGATGAAGCCAAGAAGATGGCAGAGGCTAATGGGTGGCTATACTCTTCATTCTATAATGCCAACGGGTCATTGAAGAGCATGGCGGAAATATCAGATCTTCTTACTAAAAGCATGTCGGGATTAAACGATATGCAAAGGCAAGCAGCCCTAGAAACGATGTTTGGATCTGACGCTATCCGAGCAGGAAGCATCCTCTATAAAGAGGGAGCCAAAGGCATAGATGAAATGGCAACAGCTATGGGTAAGATCAAAGCCGATGATGTAGCTGCGGCGAAGATGAATACCTTAAACGGAACTATAGAGCAGCTATCAGGCTCTATAGAAACTGCGAAAATATCCATAGGGCAGGCGCTACTACCAGCATTGAGGAAACTTGCTACCGTGGTACAAGGCGGGGTTGATGCATTCAACAATCTATCTCCGGGCATGAAGTCGTTTATTGCTATTGGCGGGGCGGTTACTGCTGCTCTGATGCTTATTGTCGGTCCCTTGCTCATGCTCATCGGATTTATCCCACAAATTGTTGCGGGTTTTACTATGGTAGGGACTGCTTTGAAAGCACTAACGGCGATTCAGTGGCTATATAATGCGGCGTTAGACGCTAACCCGATTGGACTTGTCATCATTGCATTAGCAGCTTTGGCCGCAGCGGCTATTGTTGTAATAAAAAACTGGGAACCGATTTCGCAGTTCTTCGTCGACCTATGGGGTAGCATCGCATCCGTCTTCAAGGGAGCATGGGAAGCCATTTCTTCTGGGATGACTTCGGCATGGGAAGCGATCAGCAGTACAACTACAACGGTATTCCAAAGCATAAGTTCATTTTTCACCGAAGTATGGACGGGGATCATTTCTTTCCTTACAGATACATGGGCTGCGATATCAAACGCCGCAAAGATTGCATTCGATGGTCTTGTCAATATCATTAAACCAATCTTGGAAGGTCTTAAATTATTCTTCACCGGGATCTGGGAAGTCATCAAAAATATTTTTGGTGGAGCACTACTACTCATCATCAATCTTGTAACTGGGAACTTCACAGAGTTATCCAAGAATGCACAAGCCATCTGGAATAATCTTAAAGATGCTTTCGGCAAGATTTGGGAAGGTATAAAACAAGTATTTAGCGGAGCGGTTAACCTGCTAAAGACCATCTTATCAGGTGCCTGGGAAGCTATTACTTCAACTGCATCTGCCGCTTGGTCTGGATTCAAGACGATTGTCAGTGATTTGGTCACTGGAACCGTTGAAGTTGTTAAAAACATCTGGAACGGAACCATAACATGGTTTAAAGAACTTCCAGGTAAGTTGTACAACATCGGATCTGACATGTTCACCAAGATGAAAGAAGCCGTTACATCAACGGTAACAACGGTTAAGGATGCCATTGTTACAGGAATGACAGCAGCTATTGATTGGCTTAAGCAATTACCTAATCAAATGTTGCAGCTCGGTAAGGACATGATTATGGGTCTTGTAAATGGTATCAAAAACATGATCGGGTCTGTAGGTAATGCCATTAGCGATTTGGCCAATTCCATTACTGATGGAATCAAGAGCGCTCTGGACATCCATTCACCTTCACGGGTAATGAAGAAGCTGGGGGAATATACTGGTCAGGGTTTTGCAATCGGTATCGGGAATACAGTATCATCAGTCCGGCAGAAGGCGAATGATATGGCGGCTGCCGCATCATCAGCGCTTAATGGAACTATGGTTCCATCGGTCGGCGGAATTGGCTCTGGTTCTGGTTCCGGTGGAGATACGTACAACCTAGATGGCATGTTTGCCGGTGCGAACTTCCATGTGCGGAATGACAATGATATCAAGCTAATTGCTAAGGAATTATGGGGCATGACTCAACAAAGCAGCCGGGGAATGGGAGGTGCAAGAGGGTGACGGAATATATATGGCTAGGTGGAAAGTCCAATGTTGAGTTGGGCTTTTTTGTTACGCGTGCATCTAGTAGGCCAGGTTTACCGGGCACTGTAGACCGTACTCTTGCGGTTCCCGGACGGCATGGGTTATGGGACTACGGCGCTGACTTAGGAGCTCGCTTATTTAGCTTGGAATGTGCTTTTATAACGAAGGATTCATTTGAACTTCAGGAATTCATTGCAAGATTATCGGCGCACCTAATAGACAGTTATGGCAAACCTCGGACTTTGGAACTTAAATTCCGAGAACGTCCAAACCAAACCTTTAATGTTCGGTTTATGGGTTCGCTGGATATGGAACGGATTATGGGCTTAGGAAAGTTCATGCTGCCTCTAACAGCATTTGATCCTTTCGCATACGGTCCAGAACAGTTAGTAGAGTTATCTATGACTCAATCTCCAACAATTATCAAAATCCAGTCATCCGGGAATGTCCGCACGACTCCTGAGATCATTATTACTAACCAAGGAACAAATACGCTTCAGCGTTTCAAAATATCAAACGAGTATCTAATTGAGGGGTGAACGGAATGAACGTATCTAATTATTTAGCGACAGCGCTATTAAATCAGGTGTTCCGAAATACAACGTACACGAAGCCGACAACGGTCTATGTCTCGCTCTACACGTCTAACCCAACGGCAGCCGATACGGGCCAAGAAGTAAGCGGAGGGGCATACGCTCGGCAGGCTGTAACTTTTTCCGCTCCGATCGTAGAAAACGTGCAGCAGTATCATCCGGTTACGGGACAGCAAATAACCGTGCCCAAACAAACTATTAAGAACAGCGCAGACATTCAATTTCCGATTGCTACAGCGGATTGGGGTACAGTGACACACGTTGGAATCCGGGACGCGGCAACGGGAGGCAATCTCCTATACTTTGGAGCGCTCGATAGTCCGCGTTCGATCCTGACGAATGACCGCTTCAAAATTTTGACGAGCTCAGCGGTTCTCACGCTTAACTAAGGAGGCGGTTTAATTGGCGCAACAAACAATGTACCCGGCAGCGGCGAACAGCCGACAAACGGAATTATCCGCAGCTATAGACGCGGTTCAGCCGACAATCACCGTTCTGGATATATCCGTTATTCCTGCGGCTCCTAACCAACTGACGATTGGAACGGACGAGACGGCGGAAACTATTACGTATACCGGAATTAGCGGAAGTAACTTGACGGGAGTAACACGCGGTTTTCAAGGGACTGCGAAGGCTTGGCCGATTGGAACGAAGGTTGCACGATATTTTACGGCATACGACCACGATGCGTTCCGCGGGAATATTGCGGACTTGGATACGCGGGTAAATGCCGCTGAGACTCCTGCGGGGGCACAGGCGAAGGCCGATGCGGCTCAATCAGCAGCGGCTTCGGATGCAACAACAAAAGCGAATGCAGCAGAAGCTAACGCAAAAGCATACTCAGATAGTAAGCAGACGACTTCTATCAAACCGCTCGAGCGCGAGGTAGCGAACCTTAATTTGCAACTCGCTGCAGCCAGCCGGGTAAGCAACGGTGTGACCTTCGGCAGCAACTTTGCAGATAGTTTCGGCATGACGTTCGATTTGACGAAGACAAGCACGACAGCCGCATTGTCAGCCGGAGCAACATCCATCGCAGTAACATCCGCAACGGGTCTATCCGCAGGAATGGAAGTCACGATATACGATGATACGAACCTTGAACGGGTAACAATCACGTCAATAAGCGGTACGACTCTTACGGTCCCGGCGTTGGCGAAGGCGTATAAGTCTAGTGCGAACGTTGCCCGGACAATGGCGGTGCTTGACGCTACAAATCGGATGTTGAAATTCGGCGGATGGACGACTACAGTTACGAATACCGTAACGGATGCCAGCGTTGTAAACTCGGCGTATGATACGAGCGGAAACGGCGGGCGTAAGCTGGTAAGGCTGAGCAATGGTTGGCTGGTTGCTGTTCTAGGGAATGGAACTACAAATTATTTTTACAAATCGACGGATAACGGCGTTACGTGGGCCCAGCTATGCTACCTTTCGTGGGGTTATTCCGCAGGTTTCTCCATGGTCGCCGTTGGTACTATGGTTTACTGTGTGATGACACCTACAACAGCGACAATCCTAACATTTGTAAAGTTTGACGCTACAACAGTTGCAAATTTAAATCTGAATACCACAACTATAGACAGTGGACAGATTTCCTTTGGTTCTGGGATATCATTAGCCGTCAACGACGCAGGAACCGAATTACACGCAGCTTGGGCGAGTAAGAACAGCACATACCCGAACAGCTTTAATATCAGGTATGCAAAGGGAACGATTGCAGGGGACGGTTCAGTTACTTGGGGCGCGGTAAGTTACCCAGCAGGGTCGCTTAATACAGCAGGACAAGATAATGTGTCACCTTGTATAGCGTGTAGAAGTGATGGAAATCCGACACTTATTTATAATCAGACCTACTCAGGTCACAGTCAAATAAGGGCTGCTAAATACATCAGTTCGTGGGCTGACGCAGTTATTTACGATGGTTTAACTTATAACCAATCCAACCCATCAGCTATATTCGTACCTCAGAGCATTAACGGACTAGCGAACGGTCGCATATGGGTTGCTTGGCATGGAGCGGATGCAACGGAGCAAATGGTAAATAATATCCGCTTATCTTATTCCGATGATGGCGGTGTTACATGGTCAGCAATGCAAAAATTAACTAGCGGAAATACAATACGAATGGAATCACCCTCGATAACAGTAAATAAAAATAATAGAGTATTTATTATATTTTTTAATTATACAAATGGAGGAATTAAGCAAGTATCATACGACGGAACATCATGGTCAGGGGTAGTGGATATAACATCAAATAATACTGCATTATATCCTTCTGCTATTTACGATAGTTCCTTTAATTTGGATTTTTCTTCGCCTCTATTTGTTTATAAAACAAGTCAAAGTGGAGGTAGAATCGGATTCTACGGAACTTGGAAAACAACCGGAACACTTCCAGTCACCGAAAACGACATCCGTTTCACCGTCAAAGACACGTCCGAAGCCGTCCTTTGGGCGCAACGTGACGCAGCTCTCACAGTAGACGCTACGTTTAACGGTCTGACGATGGACAAGACTACGGTCGGCAACGAGGATCAATTCGTTAAGACGCTGGGGGCGTCCGGCAAGGCGGAGGTCAGACTTCATATGACAAGGGCATCTACGGCGGCTGATATCGGAATCAGTAGAATACTAGGAGGCGTGTCATAATGCTACAGTACGTTAACATATCGGACTCAAAGGTAACGTTTGCTAATCCGGAGAGCGATCCGCAGAAACAGACGGCAGACCTTACGGATATCCTCGGAAATATGCTTATGGAGAGCGCGCAAGATAAAGCGACGATTGCGGATCTAACGGATACGGTCGGCAATCTCCTTCTCGAAGTGGCCGCGCTGAAAGGAGGTGCTGCGTAATGTGGTATACGACGATTAAACGATTTTACGATAACGGACATCCTGCGTATAATGACGAAAGTCTAAAAACGTTTGTCAGCGCTAAGATGATTACCGTCCAACAGTACGAACAGATTACCGGAATTGAATACGCGTAAACATTGCGCCCATGAAGGCGTATTTTTTATGCCGTTTTGCCCTCGGAGCCGATCCGGGGGCTTTAAATTTACGAAGGAGTGAAGCGTAATGTTTAATCGTGCATCTCCATTTAACCGCCTAACCTATAACCGACCACTGACGGTCTTTGTATTTGGTAGCGCAATACTCAGCGGTGATGGCGGTATGTCGGCTGCGGCCAACGCGGATATGATCGGATCGGCCCGGCTTGATGCCGATGGAGGGCTTTCCGCCACATTCAACCGTGAAATCGTCTTTGCTGCCCGGATGGACGCAGAGGCCGGCTTGAGTGCGGGCTACATACGGGAGCGGATACAGAGCGCCATTATGCAGGGGATCGGGACGCTTAAGACAAACGGCAGCCGGTATCATGTGGACGAAATCGAAGTATTGGGGCCGTTTGCTCCTGGTGATCGGATTATCATTGACTCCAAAAAACTAAAAGTCACGAAAAACGGGGAAAACGCCTTGCATCTTATGCAGGGTAATTTTTTTGACCTTAACATTGGTGAAAACAATATCACATACACCGATCCGGAGACAGGCCGAGACATCTTAATGCGAATCACCTATAAAGACAAGTTTGTATAGGAGGCACTATGAGAAAGAGTTATATCACAGTCTATGACCTGCAAATGCGGCGCGTGGCAGAGTTGGAGAATGCCTTCAGCGTTTCTTATGAAACACCGCTCAATGCCCTCTGGACGGCTTCATTCAGCTTACCAGCCAATGATGAAAAGAATGCTGAGTGTAAGCCGCTTTATTTCGTGGAAATTTATGACGGTGATGAGCGGCTCGAGCTTTTCCGTATCATCCCAAATACTACGAAGCGATCGAGTGATGGTCAAACAGTCACATATCAGTGCGAGCATGTATTGGCTACGCTGCTGGATGATGTGCTATTCCAGTATCATACGATTGGTAACCTGGGCGTTTATACCTTGGATGTAATCTCTTATATCCTGTCTAAGCAGAACGTGCAGCGCTGGCAGGTGGGTAATACGGAGATTTCCCGGCAATTTGAATACAATTGGGAGAATGAGAACCTCCTAGGAGCCCTTTTCAGCGTCCCTAAACCATTTGACGAGGAATATATGTGGACATTCGATACAACGGTTTATCCGTGGCGTGTGAACCTTGTGAGGCCAGCACAGCAGGAACAGGTATACATCCGGTATGGAGTGAACCTGCAAGGTATTGAGAAGGTAGAGGACCCGTCAAACATCGTGACACGTCTTTATGGACTAGGATACGGCGAGGGAGTGAATCAATTAACCTTTGCTGAGATCAACGACGGTAAGCCTTACATTGATGCTGAGCCGGAGTATATCGCCCGGTACGGGGTACTCTCAAGTATATTTGTTGATCGGCGCTTTGAATACCCGGAGACATTACTTGCGCGGTGCCAAGCTTTACTAAATGAGTCGAAAGAGCCGCGGCTAACGTACACGGTCGATGCTGCTGAAATCTATGCCCTTACAAGAGATCCGATTGACCGATTTAAAACGGGTGTAATTGTCCGGGTGATTGATGATGAGTTGGGTGTAGATATCCGGGCTCGGGTGCTTAACGTGCGCAAGGGAGATGTATTCGGGCAGCCTGGAGGAGTACAACTGGAGATCGCCAATAAATTACAGGACATTGCCGGGAGCATTGCGGAGCTAAGGAATAGGCAGTACATCAATGAAGTGTATGCTCAAGGTGCTACAAACTTTGATTCGCATGATTTCGCGGACAACTGTGATCCATCGAACCCGGCAACATTACGCTTCTTTATCCCAGAGGAGACAGCACGAATAAACAAAATCAATTTAAGTTTCAAAACGGAAGCTTTCCGGGCTTATAGTAAGGCCATTGAGGGCGGAGGAGCTGTGAGTTCCACAACTGCCGCTGGAGGTAGTTCCTCCCCAACAACCTCTACAGAACCGATAAAAACGCCAACAACTTCCACAACATTAACTAAAATTCAATCTTCAACAACCAGTGATAACTGGAACCTTTACGCAATTAATGTTCCCGGTGCTGTTAGCGGTATCCCGGATCATAATCACGGAATACCTCCAGGAACTAAACTCGCGTTAGATGGCGGTGGTTCAGTAACCTTTGAAGAATCAGGTGGACACACTCACGCAATGACAGCCGATCATACACATGACGTTACTATTCCTGGTCATGACCATACTGTTACCATCCCGGCTCATAATCATAATGTGAATATCCCAGCACATACCCATGATATCAATTTACCGAATCACACGCATGAAATAGAATATGGCATCTATCAGGGACCAACTCCAACGCTAGTAAATATTACTGTGGATGAAGTTGTTGTACCGAGCAGCGCTGTGAATGTAGATGATCTTGATATTATTCCGTATCTATCTAAGGATGACAGCGGAAAAGTCCAGCGGGGATGGCATGAAATAAAAATGGCCCCAAATAGTTTGGGGCGCATAGTTGCTACAGTGAATAAACAAATATTTGTTCAGAGTCGAGGTGGAGGTAATTATTGAATTACTCCGGAATTTTTCAGGTCTGCGGAATTAACTAAAATGAATCCGTTTTCCATCTTAAGATGAATTTCGTGCCCATCAGATGTATAAGCAATTGTGCCTTCTTCAGTAAGTTTATCAACGTCAACCTTAAATAAAGTTGTTTCGCCTGATTTCACTGAAAGAACTTTAAGTGATTCGCCAAATTGACCTACAGTGAGGTTGTATTTTTGAGCTATGTCTCTAAGTTGCACCCATTCAGAAGTGTTTGTTGTAGTGGTCACGTTAGAATCTCCTTTCGCTGTAAAGTTGATCTTATTAGTCTTGCTATTAAAGTCCAAATCATATCCTAGCATCCCACTAACCTCACGAACAGGCAGATAAGTAGTTCCATTATAAACAAGCGGTGCGGACTTCAGGCTTTTGCTTTGTCCGTCTACAAAGAACGACAGTTTGGCAATAACGGCCTGTACAGTTCCTGGCGCCGCTGCCGCTACGGTAGCTGATCCAATCATCATACCAAGGACTAAACCGATAATCATTTTCTTCAAGCAAAACAGCTCCTTTTATTTGTCATTATATCATTTATTACGGCAAATATTGGAGTTTGATTTAGTTTTCCAGCTCTCGTATTTAACGAGGGCTTTTATATATATACAGAGATAGAAAGAGAGGTCTTGTTCATGGGGGACGGGGGAGTCAAAAAAGAGGGAGGGGCTGAGGATGTAGTGCCTATCCAAAGGATTGAAGATGTGGAAAAAGGGTTGGCTGCCCTAGCTGATGAATTTGCCAGAATATCTGCTGAAAACGTAGCCACTGTTCACAAAATCAAATTCCTAGAAGAGAACGATCATCGGCATGAAGAAAATATCAAGCAGATTAAAGAATCCACTATCAAGATGGAAATTCAGTTCAGTGCGATTATGGCCAAGTTCGATTCTTTAGAAAGCAAGATATTCACTCTGCTCCAACAGGCCGGGAAAGATAGCAGCGCCGAACGGAAGATGTGGCTGGATCTACTCAAGTATGTAATCGGGATTACCGTGGGAGTAATGGTGGCAAATATGTTTCTAGGAAAGTAGGTGGATGAGTTGAGATACGACAAGCGCAACAGGGCCGCATTAGACGGGCTTGCTCCTAACACCCGGGCGGCAGCTTACAGGTGGTACCAGTATTGTCTGGAAAACAATATTGATATCCTGATTACCGAGACGATCCGAACCAAGGCCAAGCAGGCTGAGTACGTAAAAAATGGATCCAGTCAAACCATGAGGAGCTGGCATCTTGTTGGACAGGCTTTGGACTTTGTGCCGGTGACAATTGCAGGCGGTACTGATTATAACGCCTATTACCGACCAGAGATCCAGAGGGCCATTGCTGAAGCTAAGCGCATAGGATTCAAGTGGGGTGGTGACTGGAAAGGTAGTTGGGACAAGCCCCATCTGGAGTACCAGTACAAGGGCTATGGTACAGATAAGAAGCTGGATTCCTTACCCGTAATTAATAAACCATTAGGAGATGATGACGCTATGACAGCAGCAGAAAAGAAGGAGTTTGACGAGCTGAGAGCCACAGTTAAGGCCCAAGCTGACCGAATTAAGGCGCTGGAAGAACAGAACAGAATGGAAATACCTAAATGGGCTGAGAAGGCTGTGCAAGCCGCTCAAGCGGCTGGACTGATCGATACGCCAAAAGGCGGCAGCGAGGACTTTTATCGGGTCTTGACCGTCCTATACCGTGGCGGGCTACTGATTACAAGAGCGGAGGATAAACAATGATGGATAATGTAAATTTAACAGCAGTCTTGGCCTTCGCTTCGGTGTTGGCCGTTTTTGTGTTGGCTGGGGTACAGTTGGTTAAGACAACGGTTAATGTTAAGAAGAATCTGCTGCCGGTGATCGGCTTGGTGATCGGGTTCGTTATTGGAGCTTTAGCAGCACCATTTACTGATCTGGATCTTACGTTGCGGCTGTGGGCTGGAGGTTTGGCCGGGTTAAGTGCCACAGGGCTATTCGAACTGGCTTTTAGAAATCGGGAAGGCACTACTAAGGAATAAAAAACGCTTGCAAAAAGGGAATAAAGTGATAAACTGAACTTGAGTACGGACGGACTTCATGCCTGAAGGCCCGTTCTCACTCAGAGAGCCCTGCTGACTTCGGTCGGTCGGGCTTTTCTTGTTAATACCTCAGTAAATAAACATACAAAAGCCCTCCTGACTTGAAAACAGAAGAGCGAACCAGTCGTATTATAAATTCAATAATTGCTTCTTTTTATGTGTGAATTCTTCTTCGGTCAGGACTCCGCTATCTCTGAGATCAGCTAACTTCTTTATTTGATCGGCCACATCATTCATCAAGGGATTATTGGAGTTTGAGTTACTATTCTTTTTTCCTAGGTTACTCTGCACCGTTGAAATAAAACTACTAACATCCCCTTTATTAATCCACTTCATCTTCACCTTATTTCCGGAAGCGAAAAATGATACTGTACTTCCCATTAACCCCTTGCTGTACTCGAAGGAACTTATGGTCTCGTAAGGGAATGATTCTGAATCAAAGCCAAAGGTTCTCTTCCCAAAGAAAAAAAGTCTGCAATTTGTGGCTAACAATACACCAGTTTTCAGAGTATCTTGCCCCATTATTTTAGTTTCATATGCGCCCATTACTGTAACAAGTATCTGCTCCCCTTGTTGTAAGTGTTCGGATGCTAGTGAAGCTAATTTGTCGATCTTTGCCATACTAAATCCCCCATCCAAATTGTTACAGTTAGTCTATCAGAACTATATAGAAAATTCTATGAAAAATCATTCGATATACTATCAATAGGTGTTCTGAACTCATCAGGATTATTCGGTTTACTTGTGCTTATATATCTGAATATATCCATCCCTAAGTATTTTTCCATTAATACACTAGCCTCAGCAGCTACAAAGTAGGGCAATAGGCTAACCGTATGATGATAACCCCGACACAAATATTTAGCTTCCACACCTTTATCTGTTCGGTTCTCTTCGTAAACCTTCAATCCTAACTCTCGGAATTTCTTGCGGACTTCGCGCATTTCCCACTCAACTTTTTTAATGGCTTCGTCTATAAGCACCACATATGGACTTGGTGTCTTAAAATGAGCTTCAATGAGCCGCTTATCTCTCTCAAATGCCGCAAGGATCAGCGGCAGAAGTAAATAGAGCTTAACATAGGATATATCTGTAGGTGATTGCAAAGCAGGTTTCATACTTCCACCCCTAATAAGAACATTTGTTTGTATTATATCCAATTATCATACAAAATCAAGCTTGAATCAAACGTTTGTTCGTATTATAATATGTGAAAAACAGGAAATGAGGCCCAGAAATATGAAACCATTGACTAAAAGACAGACTGAGGCGCTTATGCATATACAGACTTTTACAGCGAAGAATAATTACCCACCGACTAACAGAGAGCTAGCTGATATTATGGGGGTTGCTTCGTCCTCCACTATACATGGGTATCTTGACCGACTAGAGAAGAAAGGATTCATTAAACGCGAGGAAGGTAAACCTCGTGCGCTGAAGGTGATCCGAAATGCTGTCTGACTTCGAGCGCAAGCTGCTGCGGATCTTATATAACTATTCGCTTAAATACAGGGTCATGCCAGATCTAGAAACAATAATGAGACTTACAGGTCGTCATAGGTCACAGGAGGTCACAGAAGGCCTCCTTGGGCTTGAGAAGGACAATTACATAGAGTGGAGAGATAAGGACGATCTACAGAGTATTTCGATCATAGAGGGATGGGAGAGAGGAACGATAGTAATACAACCAAGCACTAGGCATGCGGATTATTGGACGAATTATTAGGAATATTTTACCATTGTATCTTCGACAAAATATGACAGACACAAATTAATTTCAGGATTACAATTTAACAAAGTTCAGAACAATTTGTTCTGACGATCCCAGGGGAGCACGGAATATCACTCCGCTCTATGCTCATTGAACTCGTATACTTCTTCTATTGTGCAACTAAAGATTTTCATTGCTGTGTAAACATCTTCAGGAAGCATAGTTCTTTGGTTGCGACAAAAGTATGAAATCATTCGAGCCGACCGTCCTGACAGCTCCGCGTATTTTTCGAGTGTCCATCCGCGTGAGGAAATCAGATCGGAAAGTAAGCATCTCCCTCGGGAGAACTTTACCAACCTACATATACTCCTTTCAAAGGGCGGTGATTCCGGTAAATTGTACCACTGAATTACTGGACAGTAAATAAACAGCTAGGGGAGGCGCTTAACATCATAAGACCTGAATATGAAATTAAAAGCCCAGGCCCGGTGGACAAAAAATATCTAAGGCAGTACCTTGAGTATTACGACTATCAATACACTTTCCCGTGTAGAATTCTTTTGGTCAGCTCTTATTCGGCTAATGATTATTACGTTGAAAAAAGCAATATCGGTGACGGGTATCTTATAATTGAGTGGAGCAAAAATATAGGGTAACAGTCAAAGCCCCAGGAATGGGGCTTTATTATTTTTCATATTTATTATTAATTGCATTGCCAAAGCTCCAGTGGCTAAATCTGGTTGGCATCCCGTATGCGCCGAACGTGTAGATGATATCGGCTGGGCAGATTTCATATCTCATCGGATAATAATCAAGTCCGAATCCATCGGCAATCTCCATGATTTCACTTATGGATTTCTCCAGCTGTTCCATTTCTAAGCTCATTGAGCGAGGCCCCCTTCCTGCTTATGGAAGAAGCTTTTTAGAGCCTGATAGACAGCTCCTTTTTCCTTAATGATGTAATGCAGGAATCTTTCCTTGGAAATGTTTTTATAAGCCGACATTAAAGTGCTCCCCCGGTTGTACTGGTTAACTTCCCCGTAACCGAACATGTTGCATAGGTCCAGAAGTTCTCCAATCAGCTTGACACAGCGATCATTATCAGATGTAAGATTATCCCCGTCCGAGAAATGGAAAGGGTAAATGTTGTAGCTGGAAGGCGGGTACCGGGTATCAATAATTTCAAGGGCCTTCATATAAGCGGACGAACAGATCGTCCCCCCGCTTTCTCCGCGTGTGAAGAAATCCTCCTCACTGACTTCCTTGGCTTCCGTATGGTGGGCGATGAACACGATCTCCACCTTTTCATACTGACGCCGAAGGAACCGGGTCATCCAGAAGAAGAAGCTTCGTGCACAGTACTTCTCGAAAGTTCCCATCGAACCCGAGGTGTCCATCATGGCAATAATGACTGCATTGGAGTGGGGCACAACGATGTCCTCCCACGTTTTATACCTAAGGTCGTCCGGCGAAATTCCATGAATGCCAGGCTTTCCACTGGTTGAGTTGCGACGTAGATTCTCCAGAATCGTACGTTTCTTATCGATGTTAGACATGATGCCTTTCTTTCGGATATCGTTAAAACGAATATCGGTAATCTCAATCTGGTCATTGTCTTTGTCTTCCATAAAAGGGAGTTCGAGCTCGCTGAACAGGATATCCTCCAATTCTTCAATACTGATCTCAGCCTCCATGAAATCTACTCCTGGCTGATCGCCAGCTCCTTCCCCTGAACCGGCCTGCTGCTTCGGACTGTCCTGGCCGATCACGTCTCCAACCTGGGAATCCCCGTCTCCTTGACCGACATGTTTTTGCTTCTGATAATTGTGCACGAACCGGTATTCTTCTAAATTGCGCAGAGGTACTTTAATGATCTGCTTACCATCTGACATGATGATGCTCTCTTCTGTAATGAAGTCCGGCAGGTTTTGTTTAATAATCTCTTTCACTTTCTTTTCATGCCGCTGCTGGTCCTGGTAACCCTTACGGTGCAAAGACCAATCCTCCTTGGACACGATAAAGAGAGATTTATCGGATGATGGCATAGCCAGGCACCTCCCTGATTAAGGCTTGATTGACCTATTATTCATATATATTCAAGGGGAAGAGTGATATGTGAGGGGCATAAATTGAAAACTTTAATTTGGATAGCTGGCTTAATTAAGGAGGAAGGTCCCTATTTGAGTAAAATGGGTTTTAGCCCTCATTAAATATACTGATCGGATGAGGTTAGCCTCATATGCTGCTGAGCATATATAATTAGATAAAGACGTTTATTAACCGCTCTCGAATTGAAATCAAGCATTACCGCTATTTGGGGCGTAAGGAATGTAATCTGCATTATTTTTGTACCAATTAATTGAAGAGTCCAAGGAGGGGCCTGACATGATCATAGGCGTACCGAAGGAGATCAAAAATAATGAGAACCGCGTAGCCGTTACACCTGCTGGTGTGGAGGCCCTGAAGAGGAATGGTCATGGAGTTTTGATTGAAAGTGGTGCGGGAATTGGCAGTGGATTTACGGATCAGCAGTTTAGTGAAAAAGGAGCTGTGATCATCCAGGGTCCTGCGGAGATATGGAAGCAAGCAGAAATGATCATGAAAGTGAAAGAGCCTCTTCGGGAAGAGTATGGGTTCTTTCGAAAGGGTCTAATTCTGTTTGCCTACCTTCATCTAGCGCCGGAGCCCGAATTAACAAAGGCACTACAAGAGAAAGGTGTTGCTGCTGTAGCCTATGAGACGATTCAGCAGGATGACGGATCACTTCCACTTCTTACTCCAATGAGTGAGGTAGCGGGCCGAATGGCTGTTCAGATTGGTGCTCAAATTCTGGAGAAGCCCCATGGTGGAAAGGGCGTTCTGCTGAGTGGAGTTCCAGGCGTTGCACCTGCTGAGGTAGTAATTGTAGGTGGGGGAGTTGTAGGGACGAATGCAGCAAAAATTGCCGTAGGAATGGGTGCTAGGGTAACGCTGCTGGATGTTAACGCTGCGCGGTTGCGTTATTTGGATGATTTATTTGGAGGACGAATCACTACAGTAGTGTCAGACTCTTATCATATTGGGCAAGCCGTCGCCAAAGCGGATTTATTGATTGGGGCCGTTCTTATTCCAGGAGCGCGTGCTCCTAAGCTGGTAAAAGAAGAGATGGTTCGTCAAATGAGTGAAGGTTCGGTTATTGTTGATGTTGCGATTGATCAAGGGGGCTCCATTGAGACCATTGACCGGGTGACGACACATGAGAATCCAACCTATGTGAAGCATGGGGTAGTGCATTATGCTGTAGCTAATATTCCAGGTGCGGTGGCACGAACATCAACATGGGCGCTGACCAATGCGACAATGCCATATGCTTTGCAAATTGCTGATTTCGGACTCCGGGCTGCAGTATTGAATAACAAAGCCCTGGCCAGAGGAGTAAATGTTCTAAATGGACATATTACTTACGAAGCTGTGGCTCGCAGTGTGAACACATCCTATATAAGTGTGGAAGAGGCTTTCGATGAGACGGTAGGCTAAGGCTGTTGAGTGTTCAAAGAAATTATGAATAGGGGTGCGTAAAATTATTTTTGAAAAGTGCTTGCTAAATGATTTTGGTTTGTGTTATATTCTTATTCTGGCCGATTGAGTGGTTAGATCAAAGGCCTGGATGACAGTCGTGTTTTAATTAAATTTTTCGGAATCACATTCCGAACTGGTAAAAATTATGACTTGTCAAAATGCTTGCTAACATGATATATTATAAGAGTTGCTGCTGAGACATCGAATGAGATGTTGAACGGTAACGAATGAGAAATTGATCTTTGAAAACTGAACAACGAGTGAGTGAATTTCACTTCGGTGAGATTCAAAAATAAAGGATGAAGCAATTCATCCAATGAGAATTAATTTGGATGAATTCCAATTCAGTTATGAATTAGAATTCGATCCTTTCTCGTCAGTTTCAAAATGAGCTATCAACTTTCTTGGAGAGTTTGATCCTGGCTCAGGACGAACGCTGGCGGCGTGCCTAATACATGC
>RCUN01000348.1_pt1 | contig 30910 bp, 31 predicted proteins | sample 2166181 | NCBI WGS metagenome assembly RCUN01 (sample SAMN09932603, study PRJNA488358) | compost metagenome | feature: garden; material: soil; isolation source: compost soil in crotononitrile-enriched culture | place: Germany: Experimental Botanical Garden Goettingen | collected 2016-01-27 | reverse complement strand
TCTTCTGCACACATCATACGTTATGCAACCATCATCTGAACATGTTAGCGATGTATTGATCGTCGGTAGCGGTGCTGCTGGCCTCTCCCTGGCGTTGCGCTTGGCGCAACATTGCAAGGTTACTGTACTCAGCAAAGGTCCGCTCAATGAAGGCGCCACCTTTTATGCCCAAGGCGGGATCGCCGCGGTGTTTGATGAAACGGACAGCATCGCCTCACACGTTGATGACACGCTGATCGCCGGAGCCGGCCTGTGTGACAAAGACGCCGTCGAGTTTATTGCCGGCAATGCGCGCCACTGCGTACAGTGGCTGATCGATCAGGGCGTGCTGTTCGACACCGAAACCAATTCCCAAGGTGAAGAACGCTATCACCTGACGCGGGAAGGCGGACACAGCCATCGGCGCATCCTGCACGCCGCCGACGCCACCGGCAAAGAAGTAGAGACTACCCTGGTAGCGAAAGCAAGTGCTCACCCCAATATTTGCGTGATGGAACGCCGCAATGCGGTCGACCTGATTACCTCCAACAAGATCGGCTTGCCAGGCACCAAGCGCGTAGTGGGCGCTTACGTCTGGAACCGTGAACGGGAGCAGGTGGAAACCTACCGTGCCAAAACGGTGGTGTTAGCCACCGGCGGAGCGGCCAAGGTTTATCAATATACCACCAACCCGGATATCTCTTCGGGCGACGGCATCGCCATGGCCTGGCGCGCTGGCTGCCGGGTGGCCAACCTGGAGTTCAACCAGTTCCACCCAACCTGCCTGTTCCACCCGCAGGCACGTAACTTCCTGCTGACCGAAGCGCTGCGCGGCGAAGGTGCCCACCTGAAACGCCCAGACGGCAGCCGCTTTATGCCAGACTTTGATCCCCGTGGTGAACTGGCGCCGCGCGATATCGTCGCCCGCGCGATTGACCATGAGATGAAGCGCCTGGGTGCCGACTGCATGTATCTGGATATCAGCCACAAACCGGCGGAATTCATCACTCAACACTTCCCGATGATCCACGAAAAGCTGATGACGCTGGGCTTTGACCTGACCCAGCAGCCAATCCCGATCGTCCCTGCGGCGCATTACACCTGCGGCGGCGTGATGGTCGATCAGCATGGCCGCACCGATCTGGACGGCCTGTATGCGATTGGCGAAGTGAGCTACACCGGCCTGCACGGCGCCAACCGCATGGCGTCCAACTCACTGCTGGAATGCCTGGTTTATGGCTGGTCCGCTGCCGAAGATATTCTGACGCGCCTGCCTGCCATCAAGCTGGCCAAACAGTTGCCGCAGTGGGATGAAAGCCGGGTGGATGATTCGGATGAACGCGTGGTGATCCAGCATAACTGGCACGAACTGCGGCTGTTTATGTGGGACTACGTCGGGATCGTGCGCACCACCAAACGTCTGGAGCGGGCGCTACGCCGCATCAATACGTTGCAGCAGGAGATCGACGAGTATTATGCCAACTTCCGCATCTCCAACAATCTGCTGGAGCTACGTAATCTGGTGCAGGTGGCGGAACTGATTGTACGCAGTGCGATGGAGCGCAAGGAAAGCCGTGGGCTGCATTACACGCTGGATTACCCGGATATGTTGCCGGAGCCAAAACCCACCATTCTGCAACCCTGAGGCTTCAGTAGTTCAGATAGAAATCGGTAATCAACTGGCGGAAGTCGGTGGTGTAGCTGCCATCCGCCAGTTTTATTGCCAACTCCGCCTCTTCTTTCGCCACCGGTTTACGCGCTAATGCCAGCATCAAGCGGTGCTTTGGCGTCTCGGCCCGGTCGCTGATGTTCAGCCGCCGTGCGGTGTGCCAGCCACGTTGGTGGGCATTCACTTCAAAAGCTTCGCCAATCTCGTAAGGCAGCACCACGCAGAAATGGCCATCCGCCGCTATCAATCGTTCGGCGCTATCCAGCAAGGCGTCGTGAGTCAGAGTTTCCGTATAGCGGGCGTTGGTACGGGCCAGATCGCGACAGGCGACGGAAGGTTCAAAATACGGTGGATTGCTGACGATCAGATCGTAACAATGGGCATGCAACTGGGCAAAATGATGAATATCCTGGCTGTGCACCTGGATCTTCTGCGGCCAAGGTGACTCCAACACGTTATCACGTGCCTGCAAGGCGGCGGCGTTATCCAGCTCAACCGCATCGATGGTGACCTCGCCAGCCGTGCGCTGCGCCAACATCAGGGCGATCAGCCCACTGCCGCAGCCAATATCCAGCACCCGCTGCACGTTATCCACGGCAGTCCAGGCGCCGAGCATAACCGCATCGGTACCCACCTTCATCGCGCAACGATCGTGGGCGACAAAGAACTGTTTAAAGGTAAAACCGCCGCGGCGCGGGGTCGATTTTGTTTTAATTTGATTACTCACAATGGCCACCAGCAGACAAAACTGGCGTAGCATAAGGCAAACTGATCTAGGGTAAAAGTTAAAAAGGGTGAACCCTGCGGCCATCCCGTCTATAATCGGCGCCCCAAGTAGAGGTAGATAATGACAGCAACCAATTTTTCCGAACTCGAACTCGATGAGCGCCTGATCCTCGCTTTGCGTGATAAAGGCTACGATCGCCCCACCGCTATCCAGGCCGAGGCGATCCCGCCAGCCATGGACGGGCGCGACGTATTAGGTTCGGCACCGACCGGCACGGGCAAAACCGCCGCATTCTTGCTGCCGGTTCTGCAGCATCTGCTGGATTTCCCACGTAAGAAGTCTGGCCCACCGCGCGTACTGATCCTTACCCCGACGCGTGAGCTGGCAATGCAGGTGGCCGATCAGGCTCGTGAATTGGCTGCGCATACCTCGCTGGATATCGCCACCATCACCGGCGGCGTGGCGTATATGAACCACGCCGAAGTCTTTAGTGAAAACCAGGACGTGGTGGTTGCTACCACCGGCCGCCTGCTGCAATACATCAAAGAAGAAAACTTTGACTGCCGCGCGGTAGAAACGCTGATCCTGGATGAAGCCGACCGCATGCTCGATATGGGCTTTGCGCAAGACATCGAAACCATCTCGGCCGAAACCCGCTGGCGTACCCAGACGTTGCTGTTCTCCGCAACGCTGGAAGGCGAAGCCATCCGCGAGTTTGCCGAGCGCATCCTGAAGGAGCCGGTTGAGGTTGAAGCCGATCCGTCCCGCCGCGAACGTAAAAAAATCCTGCAATGGTATTACCGCGCCGATGACGTGAAGCATAAAACCGCCCTGCTGGTGCATCTGTTGCAACAGCCGGACGTGCAGAAGTCAGTGATCTTTGTGCGTAAGCGTGAGCGCGTGCATGAGCTGGCCGCCTGGCTACGTGAAGCGGGCATCAATACCTGCTATCTCGAAGGGGAAATGGTGCAGGCCAAGCGTAACGAAGCGGTAAAACGCATGATGGATGGCCGCGTCAACGTGCTGGTCGCCACCGACGTTGCAGCGCGCGGGCTGGATATCCTCGATATCACCCACGTGTTCAACTTCGATATGCCGCGCACTGCCGATACCTATCTGCACCGCATTGGCCGTACTGGCCGTGCAGGGCGTAAAGGTACCGCCATTTCGCTGGTAGAAGCGCACGACCATCTGCTGCTGGGTAAAGTGGGGCGTTACCTCAATGAGCCACTGAAAGCCCGTGTGATCGACGAACTGCGTCCGTCCACCAAGGTACCTAGCGAGAAGAGCAACGGTAAACCTTCGAAGAAGGTGCTGGCCAAGCGCATCGAAGATAAGCTGAAGAACAAAGAGAAGGCCAAGGTGAAAGTACGCCATCGCGACGCGAAAAACGTCGGTAAGCGCCGCCAGCCAAAAGCCAAACCAGACGCACAATAATCTCTTTGCCATCAAAAAACCGCCATCACTTTGAAGGCGGTTTTTCTATTTTCAAGGCTGAGTATAGTGCCCGGCCAATTGCTGACTTTTGAGCCAGCTCTCCAATTGACGGTACTGCTCACACAACTCGCTATTCTGCAAATGCACTGGCGTCTGGGCAAAGTAATACTGGAACGTTCTCCCTTGCTGATTTTGTGCCTTGGCATCAGCCCCCGTTTGTAACAGGAGCAGCGCCAACTGTGGTGCGTTGATTTTTGCGGCCAGGTGCAAGGGCGTATCCCCTACTCTGTCACTCAATGAACTATCAGCCCCGGCATTCAACAGCATACGCACCTGCTCCTCCCGCCCCGCCAGCACGGCAGCGGCTAATGGCGTAGCACCAGTGACCAGATTACGCATATTAACCTGGGGAGCCTGTTGCAATAACAAGCGTAAATATTGCGCATCCTTAACCATCGCCGCCGTATGCAATGCCCCGTTGCCCTCCATACCAGGTTGCCCAATATCTGCCCCCGCCTGTATCAATGCCTGTACACTGCCTGGCCTCTGCTGCAGAATCGCCCACTGCAACAGTGTGATCTGCAAATCTCCCCGCACATGTTGCCGTACAGCTGTTGCTTGCTGGCTAATTTGCCAAACATCATCCTCAGCCACCGCCTGTGATAAAGACAGGATATCGGTACCCGCAAATGGCGAATTTTGCTGTTCCATATAGTGCTCCTTGGCTACCATCAATAACCCAGCGATCCCAAACAGGGGCAAAACGAGAGCCGCTATCCAGCAGCCTCTGCACCACCTTTTAGGCATTCGCCTTGATCTCCCATGGCTTCTGTTCCGCCATTGAACTGATTACTTTATCGATGCCATGTGCCGTCATGCTGCGATCGAAATATTTGCTCGGCCGCCAAGCATCAGTGCCGCTCAGAGTCTCATTGTTGGCAATGGTTATTTTATGCCCGATAGCATCTGGAAGCAGAGAGGTCGACTCCTGCGTCCCCGTCAACATATCGTATTGTTCACTGTAACGACGGATCCCGCCAGATTCTGCATCTTGCTTTGCCGCAGCCGGATTAATACCGAAACGGTTCAGAGTATGATCGGAAACCCCAGCGGCGTTGAATGTTACCGCCAGAGAACCGGTTGCCAACGCCGCGGTTGCTGCCAACCCTCCCCCCAACGAATGGCCGGTGATCACTAACCCGTCACCAAACGCCGCTTTGGCATTCTTGGCAATCGCCACGGCATGATTGTACTGCACATCGTCGTACCCCGTAGCCTGACGCACATTGCTCAGCCAATCGCGCATATCATTTGTACCAGCGAAAGCCAGCACATAGTGCTGCTTATTCGAATAAATACCCGCCTGTAACCCAGAGGCTGTATCCAATAAACTTGCGGGGTCAATGCCAACACTCAGCAAATCGTTATCACTCATGCGCGAAAAACCCTCTGCACCCTGCCCCGTAAGGTTGTAGACATCCTTGGCCAATAGCGCCAAAGAGTAATCGCCCTGCTGAGACTCTTGCCCACGAGACATCTCCAGCCTTGGGGCCAAAGGTACCGCAGCAGAGAGATCGCGAGTCAGTGAATTCAACAGGTTTTGTGCATTACGACTATTTTCAGAGGGGAGCGACACAGCAACTTTTGTCACCTGTGGCTCGTCAGTTTGGACTGGTTTTATTGCGTCTTGAAGCGGGAGTGACGAAGCAGATGCAGCGGTGATGGGCGTCATCGTCGAGATGAAACTCAAAGGCAAACTCATAAAGACTCCTTATCCATAGACAGCCCCAAATGGAACTGATTTAGCTATCGGCGAGTCATACGAGTTCTGTAATGAGAATGATTATTTTTTGCGGGTAATGTGATCAAAATCTATTTTCTGCCGTGAAGGCATTAAAAAAGGGAGCCGAAGCTCCCTTTTGTCTACCTAGCCGAAAATTACAGGCTTTCGGTAAAGGTACGTGCGATCACGTCACGTTGCTGTTCTGGCGTCAGTGAGTTGAAACGCACCGCATAACCAGAAACACGAATGGTCAGCTGCGGGTATTTTTCTGGGTTCTTAACGGCATCTTCCAGAGTTTCACGGCGCAGCACGTTCACGTTCAGGTGCTGACCACCTTCTACGCGCACGGTAGGTTGCATTTCCATCGGCACTTCGCGGTACTCGATCTGGCCCAGTTCGCTAACAGGCACGATCTGATCTTCAGCATAATCCGCTTTGGCACAGACACAGCGCGCTTCTGATTTCTCTTCATCCAGCAGCCAGAAAGAGTTCACCAGTGCTTGATTGTTCGCTTTAGTGATTTGAATACCAGTAATCATTTTGTTGCCTCCGTAATAGGGAGAAAAATTTCTACGTCGCCGAAAACTCGGTTGTGGTTCCCGGCCATTTGGTAAAACCAATGTTGTCTTGTTGTTCTGTATACCAGTCAAACCGGGTCAATTCTTTGACTAAAATCAATTTTTACGGGGTACTGAAATGAGAGACAGAGGCAAATTTATGTTTTATATCAATTTTACCTTTTTGCTCGTTAAAATTATTTTTGTAAATTTTCAAAAATATTTGTAACTCTCGCTCGCCATACCCTTTGAAAAAGCGGGTTTCGCCGAGCAGAGGTTAACGGTAAGCTATGCACCATGAATTGCTAACAAAAACAAAGGAGAGTGCTTATGTCTACCTCCCTCACCTGGCACGACGTCATCGGCAAAGAGAAAGAGCAGCCTTACTTTCTGGATACACTCGCCTTTGTAGCTAATGAACGCCAGGCTGGTAAGACCATTTATCCACCGCAGAAAGACGTGTTTAACGCTTTCCGCTTTACCGAGTTGGCGGACGTCAAAGTGGTGATCCTGGGGCAAGATCCCTATCACGGCCCGAACCAGGCCCATGGCCTGTCGTTTTCCGTGCGCCCAGGCATCCCTGCGCCGCCTTCACTGGTCAATATGTACAAAGAGCTGGTGACGGATATCCCCGGCTTTGAACGCCCGACACACGGCTGCCTGCAAAGCTGGGCCGAGCAAGGCGTACTGCTGCTCAATACCGTATTAACCGTTGAAGGTGGCCGGGCGCATTCTCACGCCAATCTGGGCTGGGAAACCTTTACCGACAAGGTCATTGCCGCGCTAAACGAAAATCGCGAGGGTGTCGTGTTCCTGCTGTGGGGTTCACACGCACAAAAGAAAGGGAGCTTTATCGATCGCCAGCGCCATCATGTGTTGAAAGCGCCGCATCCCTCCCCGCTTTCTGCCCATCGCGGTTTCCTGGGTTGCCACCACTTTTCGCAAACCAATCAGTTACTGGAACAACAAGGCCTGGCACCGATTGACTGGGTACCACACCTGCCGCAAGAATAATCCAGGCACAAAAAAGGCACCGCTCAGGTGCCTTTATCCCCAGCAAGTCTTATTAAGACTTGGCTTTGGATACCGCTACCATCGCAGGGCGCAGCAGGCGGCCATTCAGCGTGTAGCCTTTCTGCATCACCATCATCACATGGTTCGGCTGATGGTCGGCTGATTCCATCAGGCTCATCGCCTGGTGAACGTCCGGGTTGAATGGCACGTTGAGCTCGCCTACCACTTCGATGCCGTACTTGCGTACCGCGTCCAGCAGTGACTTCAGCGTCAGTTCAATCCCTTCGATCATCGCGACCAGTTCAGGGTTGTTCTTGTCCGCCAGCTCCAGCGCACGCTCCAGGTTGTCGATCACCGGCAGCAAATCACCGGAGAATTTTTCCAGCGCGAATTTGTGAGCCTTCTCGACATCCAGCTCGCTACGGCGACGAACGTTTTCCATTTCGGCCTTGGCACGCAGCACACTGTCACGCTCGCGTTGCTGAGCTTCAGCCAGTTGGGCTTCCAACTCGGCAATGCGATCATCGCGCAGATCGGCGCCTGCCGCCATGGCTTCCTCGTGCTGTGCTTGCTGTTCCATTTCTTCCGAGGCTTGCTCGTTTGGCGTCTTCTGTTCTTTACTACTCATGAATATCTCCGCGTTTTAGCATTAATCTCGCAACTTGGCTTATTATGGGGATCAAAACCGGGGTTTCAAGTCAACCGGTCACAATGTGGGGCATAAACCGTCCCTGGTGAGGAAAATGGCAGCGATGAAGAAAAAATTTGCATGTATTGGCATTGTTGGGCACCCGCGTCACCCTTCCGCATTGGCTACTCATGAAATGCTGTTTGAATGGTTGGTTGCCCGTGGCTACAAGGTGATCCTTGAACGCCAGATTGCCCACGATTTGGGCATGAAAGACGTAGATACCGGCAGCCTGGCGGAGATTGGTCAACGGGCCGATCTGGCCGTCGTGGTGGGTGGTGACGGTAATATGCTGGGCGCAGCGCGCGTATTGGCGCGTTATGACATCAAGGTGATCGGGGTAAACCGTGGCAATCTCGGCTTCCTGACCGATCTTGACCCGGACAATGCACTCCAGCAGTTGGCGGACGTGCTGGAAGGGGAATATATCGACGAAAAGCGCTTCCTGCTGGAAACCATCGTCCATAAAGAGCACCAGCAATGCCGCGTCAGTACCGCGATTAACGAAGTGGTGCTACACCCTGGCAAGGTGGCGCACATGATCGAGTTCGAAGTCTATATTGACGATCGCTTCGCCTTCTCGCAGCGTTCCGATGGCCTGATCATCGCCACGCCAACCGGTTCTACCGCCTACTCGCTTTCCGCAGGTGGGCCCATTCTGACTCCATCGCTTGAAGCCATCGCGCTGGTGCCAATGTTCCCGCACACGCTTTCCGCCCGGCCGCTGGTGATCAACGGCGACAGCACCATTCGCCTGAAGTTTTCCCATATCGGCAGCGATCTGGAAATCAGCTGCGACAGCCAGATCGCCCTGCCCATCCAGGAAGGCGAAGAGGTACTGATCCGCCGCAGCGACTTCCACTTAAACCTGATCCACCCCAAGGACTACAGCTATTTCAATACGTTGAGCACCAAACTGGGCTGGTCAAAAAAATTATTCTAAAAATGGCGCCAACCGCTTTACTGTATATAAAACCAGTTTATACTGTATGAAATCACAGCTATGTGTTTATACACAGGAAGGTCCCTATGTTGGCGCAATTAACCATCAGCAATTTTGCTATCGTTCGTGAGTTGGAGATCGACTTTCAAGCGGGTATGACGGCAATCACCGGTGAGACCGGTGCCGGTAAGTCGATTGCTATAGATGCGTTAGGCCTGTGCCTCGGCAACCGCGCCGACGGCAACGTGGTACGTCTGGGGGCCTCCCGTGCCGATATCTGTGCCCGTTTCTCACTGGCAGATACCCCATCCGCCCGCGAATGGCTGGAACAAAACCAGCTGGATGACAGCAACGAGTGCCTGCTGCGCCGCGTGATCGGGACAGATGGCCGCTCCCGTGGTTTTATCAACGGCACCGCCGTTCCCCTTTCCCAATTGCGGGAACTTGGCCAGCGCCTGATCCAGATCCACGGCCAGCATGCTCACCAGCTGCTGCTAAAACCAGAACACCAAAAACAGTTGCTGGATGCCTATGCTGGAGAACCGGCCTTGCAGGCAGCCATGCACCAGGCTTACCACCAATGGCATCAAAGCTGCCGCGAACTGGCGCACCATCAGCAGCAATCGCTCGAACGCGATGCCCGCAAGCAACTGCTGCAATACCAGTTGAAAGAACTGAACGAATTCGCCCCACAGGCCGGTGAATTTGAGCAGATCGACAGCGAATACAAGCGTCTGGCCAACAGCGGCCAGTTGCTGACCCTCAGCCAGCAGGCCCTGCAACTGCTAGCCGATGACGAACAACACAACATGCTCAGCCAGCTCTACACCACCAAGCACCTGCTGCTGGACCTGATCGGCATGGATGAGAAGTTAAGCGGCCTGCTGGACATGCTGGAAGAGGCCTCGATCCAAATCAGCGAAGCCAGCGATGAACTGCGCCATTACGCAGACCGCATGGATCTCGATCCTAACCGCCTGCATGAGCTGGAACAGCGCCTGTCGCGCCAAATCAGCCTGGCACGTAAGCACCATGTTTCACCGGAAGAATTACCCGGCCTGCATCAACAACTGCTGGATGAGCAACAGCTGCTTTCCCAACAGGCCAGCGATCAGCAACACCTGAGCGAAGCGGTCAACCTGCATCATCAACAGGCACTGGCGCTGGCTGAACAGTTGCACCAGAAACGGCAGCACTATGCGGCCGAGTTAACCACCCTGATCACCGAGAGCATGAATGCGCTCTCGATGCCGCACGGCAAATTTAATATCGACGTCCGCTTTGAACCGGAATACCTGAGCAGTGAGGGGGCCAGCCGCGTTGAGTTCTGCGTCTCCACCAACCCGGGGCAACCGCTGCAGCCGTTGGCAAAAGTGGCCTCCGGCGGTGAGCTTTCCCGCATCGCGTTAGCCATCCAGGTCATTACCGCCCGTAAAATGGAAACCCCGGCGCTGATCTTCGATGAGGTGGACGTAGGCATCAGTGGCCCAACGGCCGCCATTGTTGGCCGCCTGCTGCGTCAGTTGGGTGAATCAACTCAAGTTATGTGCGTGACCCACCTGCCGCAGGTCGCCGGTTGCGGTCATCAGCATTTATTTGTCAGCAAGCAAACCGACGGCACGGTAACCGAAACCCAGATGTCACCTTTGGACAAACGTGCCCGTCTGCAAGAGTTGGCGCGCCTGCTCGGCGGCAGTGAAGTCACTAAAAATACGCTGGCAAACGCAAAAGAATTGCTGGCCGCATAACTTTTTTACTTTCCTGAGGTCATAATGAGGCCCTGTAAAGGTTCCCAACTGCTGCAAGGTCTATTATCATCGGCATCCTATGCCCTAAAGGAATGTGATTACTATGCGCTGTAAAACGCTGACTGCCGCCGCTGTGGTTCTTGTGATGCTGACTGCAGGCTGTTCTACTTTTGAGAAGGTGGTTTACCGGCCTGACATCAACCAAGGGAACTACCTGACGTCAACCGACGTAGCTAAAATCCAAAAAGGTATGACCCAGCAACAGGTCGCTTATACATTGGGAACCCCAATGCTGCAGGATCCGTTCGGTACTCAGACGTGGTTCTATGTGTTCCGCCAGCAGCCGGGTCATGAAAATATCACCCAGCAAACTCTGACGCTGACCTTTAACAGCGCGGGCGTATTGACGGATATTCAGAACAAGCCTGCGCTGACCAAATAATCAGTACAGGAACTGTCGTCCGGCCCGTGAGGGACGAATCAAGTTCTTCATGACAGTCACAGGCTGCAACTCGGAAGATAAAATTCTGATAAAAAATAAGGCGCACTCAGCGCCTTATTTTTTTGCCTTCTCTGCCCGTTGACGGCGCAGCTCTTTGGGATCGGCAATCAATGGGCGATAGATTTCCACCCGGTCGCCATCATTTAGCACATCGCCCAACTTGGCCGGTCGGCTATAAATGCCCACCTTGTTACTTTGCAAATCAATGTCACTGCGCAGTTCCAGCAATCCGGAGGCCACAATCGCCTGCTCAACATTGCTGCCCTCTGCCAGTTTCACGTTGCGCAGATACTGACGCTCCGGCAAGGCATAAACCACCTCAACCCGTATCTCAGACACTGTAAACCTCTTTCGCCCGCTGGGTGAATGCCTGCACCATATTGCCAGCCAACTCTTTAAATACCTTGCCGAACGCCAACTCGATCAGTTTGTTGGTAAATTCGAAGTCCAGGTGCAGCTCAACCTTACAGGCTTCCGGACTGAGCGGCGTAAAGTGCCAGCCCCCCATCAACTTGCGGAACGGGCCGTCAACCAGTTGCATATTGATGCTCTGGTTATCCAGCAGCGTATTGCGCGTGGTAAAAGTTTTGCTGATACCGGCTTTGGCAACGTCCACCGCGGCGGTCATTTCATTGTTGGACGCGTTAATCACCCGGCTACCGGTACAACCTGGCAGAAAATCGGGATAAGAATGAACATCGTTAACCAACTGATACATCTGCTCGGCGCTGAACGGCACTAACGCAGACCGACTGATCTGGGGCATATCATTTCCTGTGAGACACAAAACATACAAATCATACCATTTATCTATCGGCAAACAAAAAATCTGCTATGCAAGACAGGAGCCAAAAATGCGAAAAATTGCGCAGGTGCTGAGCGGTAAAGGATTTCTTTCGCTGACGCATCCAGTATAATGAACGCACTATGACAAAGAAAAAAGCTCACAAACCTGGTTCAGCCACCATTGCGCAAAACAAGCGAGCACGTTTCGAATACTTCATTGAAGAAGAAATCGAGGCGGGCCTGTCCCTGCAAGGGTGGGAAGTCAAATCGTTGCGTGCCGGCAAAGCCAACCTCAGCGACAGCTACGTGACCTTCCGTGACGGTGAAGCCTATCTTTTTGGCGCCACCATCACGCCGCTCAGCGTGGCTTCATCGCATGTGGTCTGCGACCCGACACGTACCCGCAAACTGCTGTTGAACAAGCGCGAGCTGGACTCGCTGTTCGGCCGCGTTAACCGCGAAGGCTATACCGTTGTTGCCCTGTCCATGTATTGGAAAAATGCCTGGGTCAAGGTCAAAATCGGCGTAGCCAAAGGCAAGAAAGAACACGATAAGCGCGATGACATCAAAGATCGTGAGTGGCAGACGGCGAAAGCCCGTATCATGAAGCACGCCAACCGATAAGCCTCTGGCTTAACGGGTTAAACTTCTGGTATACTGCACAAAGTTACTTGGGGCTGATTCTGGATTCGACGGGATTTGCGAAGCCCTAGGAGCATGCCGAGGGGCGGTTTGCCTCGTAAAAAGCCGCAAAAAAATAGTCGCAAACGACGAAAACTACGCTTTAGCAGCTTAATAACCTGCTAAGAGCCCTCTCTCCCTAGCTTCCGCTCTTAAGACGGGGATAAAGAGAGGTCAAACCCAAAAGAGATCGCATGGAAGTCCTGCCTGGGGCTAAAGTGCTAAATCTAATCAGGCTAGTTTGTTAGTGGCGTGTCCATCCGCAGCTGACCGGCGAATGTAAAGATTGGACTAAGCATGTAGTGCCGACGGTGTAGTAATTTCGGACGGGGGTTCAAATCCCCCCAGCTCCACCAAATTCTTGGTTGATGGTTACCAGAGCCATCCAACGAAGTCCTAGAAGCCCGCATGGCGCAAGCCCTGCGGGCTTTTTTGTACCTTCAATTTGTCCCTCGAAGTCTGAAGCCAACTAATTAAATCCGAACCTTTTAGGCACCTTGTTAGGCACCTCGTAAAGCATTATTGTTTTTGAGGTGCCTAAAACTATGGAAACCCGGCAATGGCAAGACAAACCAAACCTCTATCCGTTAAAGAAATCGAATCCGCCAACCCCAAAGAAGCGGACTACGTTCTCTATGATGGCGATGGCCTTGAGCTACTCATCAAATCAAGCGGCAGTAAGATCTGGCAGTTTCGCTATATTCGTCCTGTCACTAAGAAGCGTGCGAAAAAGAGCATTGGCCCTTATCCGTCAGTCACCCTGGCCGATGCTCGAAGCTACAGGGCAAAGACTCGTGTTCTCCTGACAAAACAGATCGATCCTCAGGAGCATCAGCAAGAACAACTCCGCAGCACTCTTGAAGCCAAAACCAATACTTTTAAACTCGTAGCCGAACGTTGGTGGAATGTGAAGAAAACCAGCGTAACAGAGGACTATGCGGAAGATATTTGGCGCTCACTTGAAAGAGATGTTTTCCCAGCGATTGGCGATATGAGCATTACTGATATTAAAGCACATACTCTGGTCCAAGCAATTCAACCTGTTCAGGCTCGTGGAGCATTGGAAACTGTCCGTCGCCTGTGCCAGCGCATCAATGAGGTCATGGTTTATGCTCAAAACACAGGCCTGATTGATGCTGTCCCCAGCGTCAATATTGGCAAGGCATTCGAGAAGCCTCAGAAAAAGAACATGCCAAGCATCCGTCCAGATCAGCTACCGCAACTCATGCAGACTATGCGTACCGCCAACATTATCCTACCAACACGCTGCCTGTTCATGTGGCAACTTCTTACTATCACCCGCCCTGCTGAAGCGGCTGAAGCCCGCTGGGACGAGATAGATCTGGAAGCACGAGAATGGAAAATCCCCGCATCACGCATGAAAATGAACCGTGATCATACTGTTCCATTGTCAGATCAAGCAATGGCCGTTTTAGAAACGATGAAACCGCTATGTGTAAATCGAGAGTTTATCTTTCCCAGTCGTATCAAACCGACTCAATCAATGAACAGTCAAACGGTGAATGCGGCGCTAAAACGCGCCGGGTTAGGTGGCATACTCGTATCTCACGGCTTGCGATCTATTGCTAGTACTGCACTCAACGAAGAAGGCTTTTCGCCTGACGTGATTGAGGCTGCACTTGCCCATGTCGATAAGAATGAGGTTCGTCGTGCGTATAACCGCAGCGACTATCTGGAGCAGCGGCGTCCCATGATGCAATGGTGGGCTGATTTTGTAAAAGCCGCTGATAACGATGGTTTAGTAATAACTGGTACTCAAAATCTACGATTAGTTGTATGACTTTCAATCAGTTAGCGCCTAAATGGGCGCTAACTTAAAAGTTTTTTCGGCTTAAGGACTTTTTCGTTTAAAGCAGTACCAAGCTCAATATCTTTCTTCCCCCATAATTGTATCTTATCCACCAAATTTTCTTCTTTTAAATCAATGGTCTGATTATCTACTTTTTGTTCCGCAATAAATGACCAAAGTGGTTGCTCGATTGCTTTTGCGGCATCAGTCCAGTGCTTCCATTTTTCTCCTGTTAGAGAAGTGCTTTGCAACAATCGTATTGCCTCTTTGATTATTGGATTATAGACCTCTGCCTTAGTAACCCCACCTTTCGCAGCTGCCTTAACTTTCACAGCATGGATTTCTCTCTCCCCATCTATTAGTTCACAGCACATACATGCGCCAGAACACTTGTGCAGCAGCATAAGAGCGACATTTAAAGCTTGAACCGACAGCCGTTTGTCATAATTCCAGGCTGCTTTAGCCCACTGGTACTCGATACCTGCCAGCAAGAGATTTAATCTGAAATTTTCATTCAGCCCCTTGATCCATCCATTAGCACGCAAGCGTGAAAGCTCAATATCCAGCTGAGGCCTACTCACAATAATTGCATCATTGCACATAGAATATTTACTCAAAGCCTGATCTAAATATCCTTTAACTTCTTGATTATCATCATTTAGTAGAGAAAGTTCTTTTCTCATTTTACGACCAGCAGGCCATTTATCTGGTTTGATTTCTTGATGTAACCCATCGCGTATTCTTGCGTATTGCTCACACATCAAACCAAAACACCAACTCAAATCATCCATATATAAATCAACCAGTTAAGTATAACTTCTGTAAAAAAAATTTTATGTGGCAGCTATCTTTTTCCACACGTTCATAAAAGTTAACCTCAATCTCGTTCAAAACCAAACGATAAAGAGGAAGGCACTATGATCACATCCAATGTAAAAATTTTACGTTTGAGCTCGATTGTCACTAAAACTGGCATAGCCAGATCCACCATATACGACTGGCTTAATCCAAAATCACCAAGATACGATTCTTCTTTCCCCAAGCAACGGAAGCTTGGACGGCAGTCTGTAGGTTGGCTTGAGTCAGAAATTGACGCGTGGATCAATCAGCGCTGTCAGTCCTCAACTGAAGCTTAATTTTTAATTACTAGCAGTAATAAGGGAAACAGTGATGTCACAACGTATAACATTCAGCAATTCTAACAATACAACTGTTGGAATTTTTAAAAAATTCTGCAGAATTAAAGATATTTCTCTATCTTCCGGTATTTCATTTGTAATGGATGCCACCGCTCCACTTTTGGAAAAAATAATTTCGCATCATAATGATGCTAATGAAATTGAAAAAATAATTTCCCAAGCGTATTTATTACCTACGAAAACCCCAATACGTAGTGTACCTGTCAGATCTCAAGAGGAGTATTACTTGGCTATTTGGAATACTCACATTAGGTATACAATCGATAGCCTTGACCATAATCGTTATAAACATAATTTATCTAACAGAAGGATAGGAAACAATGAGAAAAAATCGATAAGAGAAAGTCAGGGGAAAATTATAGAAAAATATAACGCAAAGAAAGGGATATTCATTTACATAGACAGAAGGATCAGCTATGCATACAAGCTATCAGCTGGTCATTCAAACTTAATAATGATTAAAGAGACTTCATACGATGGTGTTTTTTTTGACTTCAGTAAAATGATTATCGTTCCAATATTAGACCTAATCACATTAGGAACAGATGAAGCTGTTAGTCGAAAAAACGGCAATGTAAAGATACAATGCATTTGCTGGATTCCAGTTTATTACATAAACAACAAAGCACTAATAATACCTATCGTCCATGAGGACGATGCTTCAGCATTAACAAAAAACGGAGAAAAAATTATTATTGTTGAGCCATTCAAAGACGAGATAGACATGTAATTAATGACACCAACTTTATGCATTTTTTGGGTAACTGCATAATCTTGCCCAGTATACAAACTCTATTAATGCCACCAATGTTAAGCAAAAAAGACCACTTTGCATAATGAAAAACAAGGGGCGTAACATTCAATCATCTATGGGTTTTTATGGAAAATATGAATTTTAACACAAATGAAACACATCAAAAATCAGGTCGTCCACAAGGGAGTAAACATTATAATTACATCCAAATAGTAAAGAAGCGAGGTCTCACACAGTCACAGACCGCAAGATATTTGCGCATCAGTATTTCAACGGTGAAAAGGAATTGGAATGGTGGCGTAATAGACTAACTAACCCCACCTAAATGCAGAGTAATTTTTAAACGGCCATCGCAGGCTGGGGCTGCCCTCATCTCAATTTTAGATGTTGGATAGGTATTATAATGGCTATCTACTCTTAGTTCTAACTAATAACCCTCTAAGGGTAGAATTACTTAACAAGTAATTATCAGATCACAACAGTATGGGGATACTAAGATCTGATGCCAGTATATACCTTAATTATCGATAAGGTACAGCCCGCCTGTGTGGCAATAACTAATATGGTCTCTGACAGATTGTAGGACCATACACATAGGTATATTGATATGAATTATGTACAGCTTTATCAGATGAAGATTAATGCATTATTGAATGCCCTGACGAATAAATATCCACGAGTTACGGCGGTAAGGGTAGATATTCATTATCCAGGTATCGTCGATGATGGTGATAACATTTGCTGTTTCCCTAATCTGGAACCGGGAGTAATGTCGCGGATGCGCGGCTCCCTAAAGGCTAAACTGGAAGCGGACAAGGTTCGCAAACAACGAGAGGGTAAACGTATCTATCGCTGCCCTATGTTTATTATGTGGGCAAGAGAGTTTTCGGAATCAGGTAAATGCCATTACCACATTTGCCTGTTATTCAACAAAGACGCCTACTACCATCTCGGTGATTACAACCAGGAGGACAACCTGAGAGGAATGATTACCGGGGCATGGTACAGTGCCTTGGGGCTGGAACTGGACGATCACCAAGGTCTGGTGCATTTTCCAGATAAGTGCCGCTACGTGCTGGACACTAACAACCCTGACTTCAGCGAACATTACCATGACCTGCTTAATCGCCTGGATTATCTGAGCAAAGTCGAAACCAAAGTGTTTGGGGAAGGAGATCGCAACTTCGGTTGCAGCCAAATCGATTTATAACTCGCCAGTGGCCTTCTCTGCGTGAGAAGGCCATATTGCGTCAGGGATAAGTTATATGTCCCATAATGGCGCAGATTAACCGGTAATCGGTAACGTAGAATATTTCTTGGTTATCAGCACTTTGCTCACCGATAAAGAAGACCTGAGCCCTCTCTTTAGCCCTTTTGTTCGCTGCTTCTTTCGCTTCTTCCTGCACAGTTTCCAGCTCATTCAGAAGCATGGTTCGTTTGGCCTTCGACCAGTCCTCCCACTCAACGTGGAGTTTGTAGCTCCGTGAGGGCTTAGGTTTTCCAGATTCGTCTTTTGTCCATTCTCCCGAGAGTGGGATGATAATTCGGCTCTCGTCTTGCTCAAATTTTTGCCACAACAACTGTGAATAGAAAATTCGACTATCCAGATAGGTCTGAATCGGCTCTTTAAGCTTTCTAAAGACCGTCATGTAAGTATTAGCATCAATGCCTGGCATATTTAGTGACATACCGCGATCATACGGGAAGCGGATAAATGCCCGGCAAATCTGGCGAATGGCGTTAACAGAACGGCGCGATTGTCGCTCAGGAAAATTGCCTTCACCAGACTTAGGGGATGCTGAGCGTGTCGAACTGGGTTTACTTTCACCACCCGCGATACCAGACTCAACAATCGGACGTTTCTCAATTAACTTTAACCCAGAGGGCATCAAACCAGGGGCACTGTCTAGTACGTGACGAACACTTTTCTTCTGGCCCTGTTTAACGACTGTGCTTTCAGCGTCAGCATCACAATCGGGTTTATGTTCTTTTCCTGGCATCCTATTAAACGAAGGTCTTTTCTTATGTCCCTTTTGCCAGGCTGAAGGGTACATCTCAATTCCGCATCCCCAGCACACGTAACCTTCAGTATCAACGCTATCAAGCAACCAAAGGTCTTCAGCCTCAACAATTTCACGGGTACGTTTATCACGTGCAGATTCCATTACTTTTTCCTTGTGTCACTATTAGTGCTGAGTAGACGATTTTTTGTACAAAACAAGAGCTCAACTTACCTCTTTGCCGGTAATTTTCAGATACCACTCATATTCATTTTGGATAGAATTCCAGTGCCATACGTTGATTACACCATGTAATCCTTCCTGATAAAGAGAACCAAGACGAACTACAAACGATGCCTGAGCTGAAATGAAGAGGTGTACTTCATTAGCACATTTTTTTAATTCAGATATTATAAAGCTTATTTCTTTAGTGATGAATTCCTGCTCATCCTCAGCTGGAAGATTGTCAAATCTGAATCCCGTATCTAATTGAACGTGTAAAGTATGATCGGCAAAACCTGCGGGCAGGTCTGATTCCTGAATATCGATCGTAAATGAAATGGCTAAACCTATCTGATTTCCAGCATTCGAATTAATAATGGAACTTTTTTCTATTTCCTCTCCCCTGTATTTTTTAATCAAATTTGCTTCAGTAGGGGGATCATCAAGCGGATGAAAGGTGTTTTTGCTACGTTCAAAATCAAATATCTTTAACGGCAAATGGCCGTCACGCATAAAGCTTCCAATCATATATAGATAAGGAATACTACCCAAGGCTGCAACATAAGCCTGCGATGCTTCCGAGTGTTGTATTCTTTCCCTTATCATTTTCCTGATAAAGTAAGAATCAGCTATAACTTTATTCTTATCTCTAGAATCAAACGATTTGAAATCTACTGGTAAAACTTTGGCTTTCTCTCTGGTTGAGAGCATTTTTTCAGCTGCATGTGGGTCAATATCTTCGAACCCATATGCGCGAATGAGAGCAGTATCTCGCTTGCTTAAATCACGGATAGCTAAGTACGCACAGTAAAATAACAATGTAAGCCCTGCAATGGCAGCAACTCCGCTGATTACCATAGCAATCTCAGTACACTTCTGATAGCTTATTGATATCCCATCAACGATATTGATGTATTCCTTGAGAAAACGCTCTGATAAAATCAGATTCATTCCCCATCCACCCGCTAATCCGGCCAATCCTCCATGAAACATGCCGAATCCAATCCGAGTCAAAAGATCCTTTGGCCTATAAATAAGTTTCAATATATATATTAAAGTCGCTTTATTCATAACAATCCTTTAAAACTCCTGTCGCAGAAGAGTCTCATTTTCAAAATAGTAAAGTGCTCTTTTTTCAATCCCAATTATTATAAAGAAAAGCTGTTTATCCTTATTTCTCAACTTGCATTCTTTCCAGTCTTTGATATCAACACATGAAGCATGAGGAATAGGTTCCGGATGTGTATGCCATGTACCACGATAAACCAACTCCCCCCCAGAATTATGATACAAACTATCAACAGTACTTTGGTGCCCCGGATCTTTGAGTGTAAAACTCGTTCTTGTGTATCGGTCATCTTGTTGAGGCTCAGTAACTTCGACTATTTCGTAAAACTCCGCTGTAATATCTTTGCTACCAATGAGGACACCGAAAGCTTCCGGCATCTTCGGCTTAATCTGTCGGTAGCGCAGCCAGACCTCCTCAACCTTATCTGAGATATTTATACAGAAATGCGCAGTATTAACTTTGACATTATCAGGATCAGTCATTGCAAATATCACATTCAGGATTGTGCAAAGGCAATACCTCCAGTGAACGATCGAATGCTTGATACCTTTCGCTAAGTTTAAAGCCCCCCTCGATGGCGTCCTTAAAACACCCTTTCCAACTCACCCTTGACGAGACATGGACTCTATTATTGAGATATTTTATAGCAAGATCCACTGTAATAAGTGCTGTCTGAGTAGATGCTATATAGGTGTAGGGCAGAAACGCATCTCCGCATCCAGCATGGTTTTTAGTCAAATTTTGGTTAGGGGCAAGAAAATTCAGGTTAGATGCCAGTCCCCGAGAGAAATCGGATGGATCGACATATGCGCACCGTAAACATCCTTTTGTTTTTGGAATATCAAGTACAGCATGCCCTCCCACTCCATAACCCTCAACCCATGTATTAATAACGGAAACTTTGATTTTCTCTTTGAGAAGATAGTCATGGAATATCCGCTCATGGGTCGGAGAGCCAATAGCGATAATAATAAGATCGAACGAAGAAAGAATCGTACTGTCTCTTAGTGCTAATAATCGGTTATCGAAGCTTCTAACCTCAAGCCAAGGATATTTGCTGTTCAGGCTATGCCATAGTGCGAGTGTTTTAGGGCATGACACATATGATGGAGGTAAGATGTGCCGATAAAGATTATTGAGCGATAAGAGATCAGGATCATACAGAGAAATGTGGCCGACGCCTGACGCAGCAAGTTTATCTGCGACTTCCCCTCCTACCGAACCACAACCAATAAGCATCACCTTCTTGCCGAGCAGTGATTGATTTGCACCACTCCTAGGCATCAATCGCTCTTTATTAAAGGTTAAAACTGGTAGCGCCTTCAATACCCAAGAGCCTAAATGGATCTCTTTGAAAGGTAGATGCTTACGGCCTTTAATTACATTTTTTAACGAAAAATGGATACCAAACCATGTTTTTCCGGAAGGTGTCTGAGCATTAAAAATAAGCCAAAATTCACGAGCACGTTGCTGCGCAAATCGTTGAGTTAGCATGGAGTATATATCTCCAGGTAACTCAGCCAGAACATTAAGGTACCAATCAGCCAAGGCGTCTTTCTGCCAAGGGGCTGGATTAATTGCACTTAGGGGTATGACAAAACCATGCCCCTTAGTTTCTTCTCGTTCTTTCAAAACCTGGCTTATTGGTGAAAATAGATTGTCGGGGTTCCAACCTTCTCTGTAACCTAAAAAATATGAACTCAGCCCAACAGAGGTGGCTTTACGCGGTTTGAAAACAGAAAGGGATTCAATTTTTCCATCTTCAGACAAGCAGACAAATGGCGTCGTTCCGCTTTCAATAATGCTTATCCACCCCGCCTCAAACTCTCTCAACAATTCTGAGGTATTCCACTCCGAGTTTGTCAATGCATCTTTCAGTAATGAAATATGTCGTTTCAGTGACTCTTCAAACGCCAGTTCCGGACAGTCATAATTGACTGATACTGAATCAGGTACATTTATGCAGATTGTTGCGAAACCACTTTCCTCATACACCGTTGTATGCGCTAACCTTGGTAATGCCAAAGGGTTTTTTAGGAGAAAGTTCGGTAAACAAGTAATTTCACTGATGCGAAGGTGGATTAGGGTTATAGGGACCCCCCCAATCTCGAGTTCAATACTGAAAAACTCTATCTGGTCCGTGCCTACGGGGAACGCGGATACCTTGTATCCGCGTTCAGCTAAGTAAGCCGTAATGGCTGTATAGTTCATGCGCCCTGAGATGTCCCTACTGCTCCAGCGGAAGCATATACTGTCTTTACAGCAGCACTCGACGCAACGGATGCAGTGGACGAAGAAGCATGCTCAGGGAAATCTTCACCAAATACACTTCGAAGCAGTTCACACTGTTTAGATTCTTTCTCTTCTCCCGCAACTTTATCCAGCGTTTTCAACAATGCATTGAGTTGGTTACGGAACTGCGTTCCTGTTGCGATGCTACTGTTATCAAAGATGTCCCTCTGATAACTGACCGGTATATAAACTTTGACTTTATATTTTTCAGCATCAACCAGCGAAAAATAACCACCATAGTTCAAAATGTGGTAGATAGTTAAGCGTAATGCTGAAAGATCATCAGGGAAGCCTTCGTCATTGATAGAATTGTTCAATGACTCCTTAACCATTACGGCAATGCCTATTGAGTAAACTTTGCGGCGAATACTTTCACTAAGGGTGAAGTTTCTCCAACGTTTAAGGTATCGAACGATACGACGGTATTGATCATGCTTCTTAGAGCCATAAACCGCATTACTATCGTAGTCACTCACCCAATGAATTAGGTCGCGTGGGGCTGAACTGGACCACTCTCGATTGTCCTCTCCAGAATGTCTCTTACCAACGGCGAGCTCATAATGTCCGTTTTCATACCGGCGATAAACGGGAATATCAATATGAAGATCTTCTGCCTTGTAATCAGCCGTAACACAGGGTTTTTTGATTTTGGCGTTTTTAAAACCCCGTTCTTCGAGCACCTCCAAGACAGCAAGTTTAGGTGTGATTGGATTTTCGGGTGCGAGCTCTGCTTCAATAACTATTGCGCGGTCAATATCAAAATCTTGCCCTTTCTCTCGAATCCCCGTGTGGGTAGCCATAGATCCCTGTATGAAGTCATCAATGACGGGATAGCCATCCTCTTTGAAGCGAGCTTTGATATCGTTAGTGATACTATCGTCCTTGAGACGGGCGTTGGTGTACTCGACGTCCTTTATGCCTAACTTGATAGCATCATGAAATTTGAAGAATTTGTTTTGAAGACTCATAGAAACACCGCATTTGTTGTGGATAAAAATGAAACTTGGGGCGGCTTCGATTGTTTTCAAGGTATATAAAAAAATTTAAGTCAATTCTGATTCACATAGCCAATTCAGCGACAGAATTTCACTGGCTGCTGCTGGCACCGAGCCATCTAAAGGAAGAGATATGGTTGGCTATGACGAGAAGAAGATACGCCGGTTTTGCCCTTGCCAGAGTCGAGGACAGAGAGCGGGGTTTAGTCGGCCGCAGGACCGGGTGTTGCAACAGGTCCTGATGCATTGCCTGGGCCAACGGTTTCAGGGCCGCGCCTACGGCACCGAACCAACCTGCCAGGGTACTGCGAGACAGGTCTACACCGCTACATTGGTATATCGCCTGCTGACGGTAGAGTGTCAGGTGGTCGAGACTTTTGGCATACACCAGCAGACCCGGCCCCGGCAGACTTTGTTCAATCAGTTGTACCAGTAACGGTTCGCTGACCACGGTCTCGCAGTGTTCACAACTGAACTGCGAGTGAACGTGACGGTGCACGATGAAGCGGACCGGGACATATTCCAGCCGCTCGTTGATTTCATCACGGATGAAGCGCAGAGCATGGCCACTGTCTGGGCAGTTATCGGAGGCAGGAGCTAGGCGTCAAGATGGTGCTTAAACTACAGAGCCTGACGAATTAAACCCGACGGTGCTGAGTTGAGGCTTACTTTTCTACTTATGTCGTTGCCGAAGATCGGGCTGCGCAGGAAGCAGCCCGATTTAGTTAATCAGACTCTTGAGAACGGAACCATATTTTTTATATATATATTAAAGAATTGCCCCTTAGAGGGGGCTGATTCAAATTGTTCGTAAAGATGTTCGCTAACATTATAGTATTGGTAAACAGCTCCATCCTTGAATTCGATTTCCATAGTTTCACTGGCAGAATCATAGCCAGCAGACATAATGTTTGAAGATGATACGGCGTCACGGTGCATGGTTAGTCTCCCTCTGATTCGTCTGCGATTGGTGAACGAATTATTTTAAGTTTTTGGACAACAGCATTAGTCTGCTGACTACGCCAAGAGGCAACCACGCGGTCATATCCTTCGGCTGAACGCCTCTGAGCCCAAGCTTGGGTTACTTTCGGATCGTTGCTCCTAGGCAGATGTTCTTGTCGAGGCAAAGCAATGCGGCAGCGGACAGGAAGGCGGGCTGCTTCTCCCGTGATGATTGCTTCGCCGGTCCTCAAGACAGGCAGAAGATCCATTAGCCCAGCAAGGTTGTCTGGCAAAGTTCCTTTTACACGTGCACGATCTGTGGGATTTGACAACCGAAGTGCGATAATCGTGCCACATTGAGATAAGACGGTCTCATCTACCTCTGCGGGCCGTTGGGACACAATCATAGCACCTACACCATATTTGCGTCCTTCCTTTGCTATACGCTTCACCACCTCGGAGGCGACCGTCCCAGCATCAGGCCCCAGATAACGATGAGCCTCTTCCATCACGACTAAAAGTGGGCGCTCTACTCCTCCCTCTGATTTTTCCCGACTCCAAAAAAGCGCTTCATAAACAATACGTAAGATAGAACCAATGAGTCGTGTTAGAACTGCGCTGGGAACGCCTGACAAATCCAATATAGTTATTTGTTTATCGTGACCAAGCCAACCTTCCAAGAGCTTGTCGAGATCATTTGTGACCGCTCCCGTAATTTCTGGTTCCCAATCTCCTGGGTGAAGAAGAAAGTCATAGCGGCGGTCTAGCAAACGGGAGCGAAGCAAATTCAACGGTCTTCGGATACCTTTAGCTGCTGTGTTGGTGAACGGTCCCTTGGTTCCTAACGCATGAGTTTGGTATTTTGGCGCAACTAAAGTGTCTGCGTCGCCCGCTTCTTCGAGCGCTGGTTCATCGCGATTTACTCCGACATAAGTGGTCGTTTCAAATTCAACCAATTCATACCAAAGTTGTTTTAAACTAAATGGAACAGGGCTATCTACGGTAAGTGTTCTTGAATCAACCCCCGCTCTTGGATTTGCTTTGATACCTTTATCTTTTAACTCCACTATTTTATCTGTGAAGGCTATTTCGTGTGCGTCGGATAGTCCCCCTGTTATAAAGTCTAAAAGTTCACCAGCTTCTAAGGCCCAATAAGGAACATATAGAGGCTCTTGGCCTTGGCTGGGGGTAGCACTGAAAACAGTCGCCACATCCTCCAGCGCTTTCGTGTATTCACCATGAATATCTAGCATTAGGATGCGAGCTCCAGGCGAACCTGGATTTTCATCTTTTCTAATTATTGATCGTAGGAGGCTTGCAACAGTTGTAGATTTTCCTGCTCCCGTCGATCCAAGTATTGCCGAATGGCGCGTTACAAGTGCATCCAAAGAAAGACGCACCTCAATATTTTCAGCGCTCGCAAGATGACCAATGACCACTTGATCGTCACCGATCGATCCGTATATTCTTCTTAGATCGGCTTCGGTAACTAAATGCACTGAGTCATTTATATTAGGATGCTGGCTCAACCCCCTTTCGAATTGCCCACCGACGGTCTCACCGGCAAGCTGGACCGTCATCCATCTGCCTGAGTCGACGCCGGAAATATCTGATTGTAATGGTGCAGCAGTCGCGCCTACCTCAGAAACGATACCAAATAAGTCCTGATAGCCCTGAGGGATTCTGACAAAACTGCCGACTTGACCAACCCGGTATGTATGACCATTAATAACGGCAAAACCTGAGTCTAGGGACTCTGCAAGTTTTACAGTAAGTGTAGAGCCTGAAACGGCACTAACGATGCCTAAGTAGGTCGGATCATTGCCACTCATTTTTGGCTACCCTCTAGCTCAACCCAATCGCTGCCGCTACTATCAGTTTCACCCTCTGGTTTGTCTGGCTCGTCTCTTTTCAAGGACTGCATTATCAAATCATTCGCTTGAGCTAACGCACAGAAGCGAGCAAAAGCTGCAAAGTCCCCTAATAGAAACAGAGCTGGCTCTTTCGGCCATCGCGATGCCCAAAAACTCGCACGGATACTTCCCCAGTTTTTGGGCAACTCCCCCGGACGCCACTTTCCTGGAACTCCGCCTATTACAGCACCGTCTGCTGCGTAGACACTCAGATTGGGCCTGTCACTTGCCAATTTTACAGCAGGCTCTTCCTTTTCAAGAGATTGATATTGAAACGCCAAGACAGCCGTATTCGCATTCATCGCTAAACTTTCATCAAGAACCGCACAAATATGCGCATCCCTAAAGGAAAATCCAATCGTGAGCAATAAGGAGTCAGGCGTAAGCAAAAATCTTTTGAGTCTCTCAAAGAGAGCTGAATAAGGCTGTTTCTGAGTTAGATCATATTTTAAATGGTCTGGATAAACTAATTCAGCAGCTTCTCGCCCATGTCCTCGGACAACAGCTCCATCTTCCAAGGCCCAGCCAAGGGAGCCATGCATCTTCCACAACTTTGCCCATCGAGCCGGTAAGTCATCGCCTGCTACGGAGACTGGATCAAAGAAAGGCTTACTGCCCCCTGAGAACCCATCAAAATAAGGACTTCTGACTCTCTCAAATGCCTCTTCGAAAAGAAAATCATAGTTTGTAGTGAATATTTCTACAGAATTAGAACGAACGGTGCCCGTAATCCATGCTATTAAATCGGAATATGCGTTACGATCCTTAGGTAAATAAACTCCAACTATCTCAGCAATCTTTTTACATATATCTTTGCCTAATTTCCTATAATCCTCTGAGTCTAGCCCTTGTACTTTCGTTTTTCCCAACGCTTGTTCTAATAAGCGGATACGTGAAAGAATTGACTCAATATTAGCGGTACTTCCCAAACTTGCTTTTATTGCTTCGACCGCCTCCGTCTGAGTTTCTGACAGTCCAGAGGTTGCCTGCAGTGTCAGCGCCTCTACACCCGGAATCAGTGATTTCCCATTAGGGTCTATCTCATTCTTATCATTTACGCGTATTGCAAGTGGTGCTCCTGCACCAACAAGAATCCCTATTCGCTTCCTGCCCTGTGACAGTACCTGTCGCAGATCAGACATAAACCGATCTGGATTGTGGAATGTTTCCATGGTTCTCCTTTTATAGGTGTTGCCGCCGAGTTCCTTCCGCAGGCCCTCAACATTCGACAACATCCTCCCGAATAGCAAGTTACACCAGCAACCCCAGCCCCCCTTCACATCACTACACTGTAACCTCATTGGAAGCAGCCAAGTTTACTGCACTGTTAAGTAAGTATTAGTAGCAGAATAAGTAATCACTACCCTATCTTTTTTGTGGTTTTTTTTGACTTTCTTCCTAGCGATTATCCCAATGTGATGTAAATCACACACGTTTCTAATACTAAGCAAGCTACTAGTTCCGGTTACATCCAGAACTGCAAAGAATTCAGAGCAAGTGAGAGTTAAAACCCACACCCCAAATAATTTCAGAAAGATATTATCTCCGCGAATCCCTCCGAAGCCTTTTGGCTCGGGGGTTTTGTTTTTCTGTCTGAGGTTATTTAATGAAAAAATCAGAAGGCCTGCAGGCCATCGAGAAGCCCTTAGCGTCGCTCCCACATGCAATTGGAAAACATATTATTTTTCATATTCAAAAGCTTACTCACTACGAGCCGGTTATCGGCATCATGGGCAAAACAGGTTCAGGAAAAAGTAGTCTGTGTAATGCTTTGTTCCAGAGCGAAGTCACGCCTGTCAGTGATGTCGATGCCTGCACCCGTGAAGTGCTGCGATTGCGACTGAGCAGCGGTGACCATAACCTTATACTGGTGGACCTACCCGGTGTAGGCGAGAGTGAGCAACGGGATAAAGAATATGAATCTTTGTATCGCCATATTCTCCCTGAGCTGGATCTCATCCTGTGGGTTATCAAAGCCGATGATCGTGCTTTCTCCATCGATGAACGTTTCTACCGACGGGTGATGACGGGCTACCAACAGCGAATACTGTTTGTCATTAACCAGGTCGACAAAATCGAACCTTGCCATGAATGGAACGCCACCAGCAATACGCCATCACCGCACCAGTTGGCTAATATCGAGTCCAAGCAGGACTCCATTCGCCAGCTGTTTTCACCGAGCCATCCAGTGTGCGCCGTTTCAGCAAGGACAGAATGGAATCTACCGCCAATGGTCGAAACCATGATGCGTTGCCTGCCTGACCGTGCCACCAGCCCTCTGGCGACGCAACTGCACGGGAGGTTATGCAGTGAACCGGTAAAAAAGCAGGCGCGTGAGGGTTTTGGTCATGCGGTTGGAGAAGTGTTTGATTCTGCGGAAGTGGCATCATTTATTCCCGCACCACTAAAAGCGATCATTCGTACCGTCCGCGAGGCCGTGGTATCCGTTGCCCGTGCCGTTTGGGACTGGATTTTCTTCTGAGCTGGCGCACCTGCCGTTATCTTAGGGACATACCCTGTCCGTTATGACGTTTTATAAGCTATCGAATTTGGTATGTTTTCTCTCTAAGCCCCGTCACAGTTGAGTTCGGCAACAGTAAAAAATACGTCTTCTTGTGTCCATTCCCTGTCCCTGCCCCTCGTTAAAATAACTGTTTTATTTTCAGCTAATTATCTCACTGGAGAACCTGTCTCATGACTCAGGCTGAACGCCGTCATGACCGGCTTGCCGTCAGGCTGTCGTTAATTATCAGCCGTCTGGTGGCGGGTGAAACGCTGGATTTGCGAACGTTGGCAACTGAATTTGGCGTGTCGGCTCGTACCCTGCGCCGGGACTTTCGGGAACGGCTGATGTATCTGGATCTGGAGTATCGCAAGGGTCAATGTCGCTTGCTGTCCGGCGGCCGCCAGAGAGAGCTGGCTGTGATGACATTTGCCCGCCAGTCGGGCGTTGAAGCACTGTTTCCTGGTATGGATAACCATCTGGTCGCTTCACTGTTGAGCGGTCCTGGTGAGTCTCCCTGCCTTATCTGGCAGGGAGTGGCCCAAGCGTCATCCCCAGACTTGGGCGTGTTCACACGACTGGTGAGCGCAGTATCAGAACACCGGAAGGTGACGCTACTGGGAAGCGGTTGTCGCTGCACAGACCTTGCTCCCTATCGCTTGGTTCTGCGTGAGGGAGAATGGTATCTGACGGGTGAGCATCAGGCCCGGATTGCCGTTTTTCCCCTGACCGATATTCGGGCGGTCACGCTCCACAACGGCAGCTTCGCTCCAGATATAGCGGTGCGCGACATTCTCTCTCACCCGGATTTTCTTCAGGCTTTACCCCACTTTCGCTTTTTCCATTCATTGCTTGTCGCAACTGACGGCGGGCTTATACCTCAGAAGGAATAATCACGATGAAATTGCATACCACTACAGTGCTGGCCGCCAGCTTTTGCCTTGGTGCTGTTTTTCCGGCTGACGCTGGAAACACTGTCGGCACAGTCAAAGCCTGGCAATACATGCAGGCTGACGGTTGGAAATCTGCAGATGGCATGGACGACAATAAGCTGCACAACATGCTCTATCAAGCCAGCGTGATTGATAACTACCCGTGGACGAAACAGTTTCTGCTACGTGTCCGTGGCGGCGGTGCAATTTTCCTGGCTGACAAGAAAGCTCACACCATCCGTCAGCTGAAATTGAATCCACTTAGCGGTAATTACAACGATATTGAAACGGTCTACCAGGGAGAGAATAACGGAAATGGATGTTATTTCGCCATTATTGATAACAAATTCTGGGCAAGAGACGAGGCCGAGCAGAATGTTCTCTATGGCTATCCTCGCGTCGATAATGTGGAAAACGAGCTGGCTAAAATCAGGCAGCAATTCAGCCCACAGGTAGTTATGGTCATGCCGGATAACTGTGTGAATAAACAACAGCAGGCCGTTTTGGCTGCTAAACGTTCGGAAGAAGACCGAAAGCTCCAGCAATGGGTGGCACAGCAAAGTCTCGCTGAATTATGTCGCCGCACAGGAAACTGCTGACCTCTTCTCAATACCACTAAAGGCAAAGATCGATGGAAAAGGATTATCAGAAGGTTATTGCGATACCGACTCTCACGACGGCAAGGGTATGGGCAAAGCCTATTTACCTCAAAATCGCGCCACCCATGAGCCAATTTGTTAAAGCCTTACCTGTCATCGCCGGTTTAATGCTGTGCCACCTGTCATCCGCTTATGCTGACGAACAACGCTATATCAGCATCCACAACACCGATACCATGTGGACGCCCGGTAATATCTGCGTGTATCAGTTCCGCCTGGATAATGGTGGTAGCGGAGTGAGTTTCGGCCAACTGGCTGTTTCACTGCGTTTGAAAGACAAAGCAGGCAACACACTGGCGACAGGTACCATGGACGTAGCCCCCTTTGGCGATAGCGACGCTACCCGTTCTCAGGAGGCTTTTCTGGAGCATGAATGTGTTGAAAACGTCAACGCTGTTGAAATCATGAAGGCGACCGAAGAGCGCAACGGCCATCAGGTTAGGCTGCCACTGTCCGTTTTCGACCCACAGTATTACCAGCCACTGTCAGTATCGGTTGCCGGGAATAAGGCATCATAACTGGCTTAGCTTTGCATCTGCCAAACATCAACTTAGCACAATCCTTCACTACAAATCAGGCCATGCCTCCTTCGGGAAGCATGGCCTTTTCGTTTTTAATCTCTAAATAAGGAATAGCCATGACCCGATTAGCATCTCGCTTTGGATCGGTGAACCTCGTTCGCCGCGATCGCCCATTAACCCATGATGAACTGGCGCATTACGTACCGAGTGTCTTTAGTGAAGAAAAGCATGAATCACGTAGCGACCGGTACACCTACATCCCGACCATCACCCTGCTCGATAACCTGAAGCGTGAAGGCTTCCAGCCGTTCTTTGCCTGTCAGACCCGTGTGCGGGATCAGAGCAAGCGTGAACACACCAAACACATGCTGCGCCTGCGCCGCGAAGGCCAAATCACTGGCAAGCAGGTACCGGAAATCATTCTGCTTAACAGCCATGACGGCTCCAGTTCATACCAGATGTTGCCGGGGCTATTTAGATCGGTTTGCCAAAATGGACTGATTTGCGGTGAGAGTTTTGGTGAGGTGCGCGTGCCGCATAAAGGCAATGTGGTGGAGAAAGTCATTGAAGGGGCTTACGAAGTAC
>RCUN01000342.1_pt1 | contig 31564 bp, 33 predicted proteins | sample 2166181 | NCBI WGS metagenome assembly RCUN01 (sample SAMN09932603, study PRJNA488358) | compost metagenome | feature: garden; material: soil; isolation source: compost soil in crotononitrile-enriched culture | place: Germany: Experimental Botanical Garden Goettingen | collected 2016-01-27 | reverse complement strand
CCCTCGCTGTCGTTGGCTGTTTAGACTGCCACCGTGGCGCATTGACGCCTCGGCTTGGGCGAGTCCATCCAATTACAGAGGATCGCGTACATCTGTAGGAGCTGCGCAGGCTGCGATCTTTTTGTCAGCAACACCGCGTATTACATTTCCCACGCCCAAACCGCGCTTCCTGACGCTCGCGAAAAAACGCCTCATAGCTCATCACCGGCTCGTCCGGCTGGTTGATGGCCATCTGCGCGACGTAGTTGTCGTAATCCGGAACGCCCACCATCAAACGCGCGCTCTGGCTGAAGAATCGGGCGGCTTGCTGCAATTTGCGGAACATGGCGGTGCTCTCAATGAGGTTTCGACCAGGCGATGTAACACCACGGATGTATCTGCAATGTGTCGGCGCGCGGGCGGTTTGTATGTTCAAGTATCACGTCACCCGCGACCTTTTGGCGCATGACCGGTCGGCCATCGATTAAGCGCTAACGGGCAACAGTTTGTTAACATCCCTGCGCTTTTTTTCGTCTGATCAGTCAGGCACTGTGTTCCATCTGTCGCTACACAGGATGCTTTTTTTCATGAGTACGTTGTATTCCCGTCGCACGGTCCTGCAAGGCATGGGCTTGCTGAGCCTTGGCCTGCTCGCCGGCTGCGATGACAGCAGCAAGCTGTCGTTCAAGTACGGCAAGGACCTGAGCGACAAGATCCTGGGTCGTTCCTTCAAGCTCAAGGATACCGAGGGCGAAACCCGGATGCTGGGCAGCTATCAGGGCCTGATGCCGATGATTTTCTTCGGTTTCACCCAGTGCCCGGCGGTCTGCCCGACCACGCTGGCCCGCGCTGCCCAGGCGAAAAAACTGATGGGCCGCGATGGCGAGCGCCTGCAGGTGATCTTCATCACCCTCGACCCTGAGCGCGATACACCTGAATTGCTCGACAAATACGTCAAGGCCTTCGACCCGAGTTTCGAGGCGCTGTACGGCACGCTGGAAGAAACCGCCGCCACCGCCAAGGAGTTCGGCGTATTCTTCGAGAAGGTTCCGAGCGGCGACACTTACACCCTGTCCCACACCGCCACCAGTTTCGTGTTCGACTCCCGGGGCAACCTGCGCCTTGGCCTGTCCGCGTCCCTTACCGCTCAAGAGTGTGCAGAGGATTTGCTCACCGTCATGGAGGTCTGCTGATGACTTCGTTCTGCGCTTCACGTGTTAAACAAATAGCTTTGGGCCTGTCCCTGATTGGCATGGCGTGGCAGGTATCGGCGCAAACCCAGGTCAACGACGCCTGGGTCCGTGCGACCGTTGCCGGCCAGCCGTCGAGTGGCGCGTTCATGACCCTCAAGGCCGACACCGACAGCAAGCTGCTGAGCGTTGAGTCGCCGGTGGCCAAACTGGTACAGATTCACCAGTCGAGCATGAAAGACGATGTGATGAGCATGCAGCAGGTCGAGTCCGTCGCCCTGCCAGCCGGCAAGGCCGTGAACTTTGATCCCCATGGTTACCACATCATGCTCATGAACCTGACCGGGCAGATCAAGGAAGGCGACAAAGTGCCGCTGACCCTGACCGTGGAAAACGCCAAGGGCGAGAAAGAGACGATCAAGGTCGAGGCTCCAGCGCGTGCCCTCGACACCATGGATCACGGCAGCATGGACCACAGCAAGATGGACCACAGCAAAATGCAATGAGGGTCTGACGGCCTCCCCCACGAGGCCGTTCTCTGATGGGAGGTGCGTAACATGACGACGAACACCGAAACCGCCATTCTGGCCGGCGGCTGCTTCTGGGGCATGCAGGATCTGCTGCGACGCAAACCGGGCGTGATCTCCACGCGGGTCGGCTATTCCGGCGGCGATGTGCCCAATGCCACCTACCGCAACCATGGCACCCACGCCGAAGCGATCGAAATCGTCTTCGACCCGGCGCAGATCAGCTATCGGCAGATCCTCGAGTTTTTCTTCCAGATCCACGATCCAAGCACCCAAAATCGCCAGGGCAACGACGTTGGGACCAGCTATCGCTCGGCTATCTATTACCTCAGCGAAGAACAGAAACGCGTCGCCGAGGACACCGTCGCCGATGTAGACGCCTCCGATCTCTGGCCAGGCAAAGTGGTTACCGAGATCGAACCTGCCGGCCCGTTCTGGGAAGCGGAGCCTGAGCATCAGGATTATCTGGAACGGCTTCCTGAAGGCTATACCTGCCACTTCATTCGGCCAAACTGGCAGTTACCGAAACGCGGGTAATACCGCGAACACCTCCCCTGTAGGCGCTGTCGAGTGCAACGAGGCTGCGATCTCTTGATTTCAAGATCAAGATCAAGATCAACAGATCGCAGCCTTCGGCAGCTCCTACATTTGGACCGGGCGCATCGTCCAAAAGGTGACGCAGTTCGCCTTGTGCACTTTTGCGCATCACGATCCCGTTTGGCGAACTACGCTCAATCAACGGCGGGCAAAGTACTCGCCGGTTCAAATAAAAGGCCGATAAAAACAAGGACATTCAACCTTGAATATTTCAACCATTTGCTTCTTGGGGAGTTTGATGGTTTCGGCCGGGGCTTTTGCCAATGGAGTTATTCCTGTACTTGAACTGGACTTCACCCGGTCAGCCACGGAAACCCTGAAAAAAAGCGGGATCAACGACGCCTGCATCATCGTCGCCGCCAACCCTGCTGGTTTTACTTATTGCCGGGAAGGCTCGGCAACTCTCTGGAAGTATCAGGCGCTGGACCTGGAGCAACAGGAGACGTACCTCAAGAGTTCTTCGCTGACGTCCATGAATCAGGGACGCATCAGCATCGCCGAAATCGACAGCCCAGCCTGCGCAGAAGAACTCCCCCCGCCCTTGATTGACCCAGTCATCCTGCGCGCGTCAGCCATCGGCCTGATCGTGCTGTTCATCTTATTGGGGCTGCGCTACACCTACCGGGCAACCATGGACGGCTTCTTTACCCGTACCGTGTATTCGGGCACGCATTTGCAGCGCTCGACCGGTTCCCTGCACACCAGCCGTGCGACAACCAAAGCCTTGGGCGCTTTTACCCTCGCGGCTGCCGTGGCCTTCCTTTACTTTGGCTACACCGCGTTTTGAACAGGCCGGCCGCCGGTGATGGCGTCCGGCATTGCGCCAAAGGAAGTGAGCAACCGATCAGCAGAACCTCGGCAAAAATCTCGAACTCGCCCCCTGTGGCGCTCTCCAATGTGAAGACACTGGAGGTACGCACCATGAACAACGACCGTGTAAACCCTGCCGATAGAGAAAAACGCCGTGATGCCGAGCGTGCGGATGAAACCCTGCCCGCTTCCTCACCCTCGGACGATGAACCCGAGGCCGATGAATTGACCCGAAAGATCGACGAAATCGAGCGCAAGGTCGCCGACGGCAACTGAATCCCTAGCCACGGCTTTCCTGCAGCAAGTGATCCACCACTTGATACAGACACTGCTGCGGGTCCGCACCTTTGGCCATCGCGCGGGCATGGCAAGCCAATTGACGGCAGGCGCTGTTGCCGTCGAGCAACAGCGCCTCGGCCTGATCGAAAACTTGGGCTTCGCCGATACGTTGCGCGGTGGGCGTCAGCAGTGCGCGGGCCTGATCAATCCATTGCGCTGCGCTGATCACGCCATCGCGGGTATCGGTGACAAAGCGCCCCTGAAGTCCATGACGCTTGGCCTGCCAGCGGTTTTCCGCCAGCAGCCAGCGTGTCGTGGCGTCATAGCCGACACCCGGATTTTCGCGGGCAATGGCGAAGGCCGTGATCACCCGGAACAGACTGGCCAGTAGTAGCGTATCGGCAAGGCGAGGACAGGCATCGGTCATGCGCAATTCGAGAGTCGGGTAGCGACTGGCAGGCCGCAGCCCCCACCAACCATTGCCGTCCTTTTCAATCACGCCAACGTCGCGCAACACCGTCAGGTAGCGCTGATATTCGTCTTCGTTTGCAAAGTATTCGGGGACGCCCATGCGTGGCCAGCCGTCGCAGACAACCTGGCGATAGCTCATGAACCCACTCTGGGCACCCTCCCAGAATGGCGAGGAACAACTGAGCAAAAGCAGCAGCGGCAGCCAGGGCGCCACTTCGTTCATCACGGCAATACGGTCGATGCCAGGTGGAATTTCCACGTGCACGTGCAGGCCGCAAAGGACACTGCGTTGCGCCACAGACTGGTATTCGGCAAACAGCTGTTCAAAGTGCGGCAAGGCTGTGGCGCGCTGATCACGCCAGTGCGCCAGTGGATGCGTGCCGGCGCAAAGCAAACCCGAATCGTGCAATGCCAGCGTGTGGTTCAACCGCGAACGAACACCGCCAAGAAATTCGGCGGATTCCTCTGTCGCGGAGAACACCGGCGAGGCGACTTCGATCTGGCCCTGGAACATTTCATAGGCGAACCCCGGGCCGACAGCCTCGCGGCAATCGCGCAGCAGATCGGCGTCCGGTTGCGCGAGCAATTGCCGGGTTGTCAGGTCCGTCAGGAAGTATTCCTCTTCAATGCCGAATCTGGGTGCCATGTTCATGAGGGGCGCCCGTCAGTGCCGCCGGGTTACGGTGAGCGCCACCACTGCAATCCGCTCGACACATTCATATCCGGGCTTGAGCAACTCTTCGCCGAACACGTCAGGGTCCAGCTCGCGGTAGGTCCAGCCGAAGGCATCGCCGGTCAACATTGGCAGCACGGCGTCGAGAAAAGGGTCCTGCCCCGCCACCATCGCCACACCGGTGTACAGCACCAGGCTGCCGCCGCTGTCCAGGCGCGGCAACGACTCGCGCACGATGCGCAGCGATAACGCTTCGCCCAACGCACCTCCGCCGTGGCGGTAGGCTCGCTGTTGGCCATCGTTCATATAAGGAGGATTGGCGATGATCAGATCGAACTGGCCCTCGACGCTGCCGAGGATATCGCTGTGGTAGACGGTGACGTTGTTGGCACCGGCCAGCTCGGCATTCACCGCTGACAGTCGCAGTGCCTTCGGGTTGATATCCACCGCCATCACCTGGGCATCGTGTCGGGCACGGGCGACGACCAATGCGCCGACGCCGGCACCGCAACCAATGTCTACCGCGCGGCGTATCGGTTCGAAGCGCTGTTGCAAATGCGCTTCGATCAATTGCGCAAAGCGATAACTGTCAGGGCCGAAGAATACGGAGTCGCTTTGCGTCGTCGGGTACGCCGAGTGAGCGAACAACAAGCCTTCAAGGCTCGACCAACGCACCGTGCTGCGCCACATCGCGCCGTCCCTTTCGACAATACCTGCCCGCTCCAGCACCGCGAGTTCATCAAGCGGAAACAGCGTGTGGTCGAACGGCATCGACCAACCGAACACATCCCGCCAATCCTTCGCCAGCGGTGTGGCAAAGCGCTGAAGGAAAGTCTGGTGGGTCAGTGGGGTTGGCGTGACAAAACGATAGTGCTCGGCGCGCAGACGCTTGCCCAAATCCAGCAAGGCCCGATCGGCGATTTGTTGTACTGACATGGGGCGCTCCTTAAGTCAGTGCAAAGAGGTCAATGCGAAGAGTTCAGCGCAAACGGGCACGCAATTCGATAAAGCGGCGCGTGGCGAACAGTCCGGCCGGGCGATGGTGCCGTTGTGCCGACAGCCAGGGCATCAGCGCTTCAAGCTGTTGGTGCGGTGCCTGATTGTCGAGGCTGTCCCGCAACGACTTGAGCTCCGGATCATCCGGCGTACTCGAATCGACGCCTGCGCTGTCGTGATCGCGATGCAGTGCCGGGCGCTGCTTCGGCGCTTGCCATTCACCGGCGATCCAGTCGTGGATCAGCTGTTTCTCGTAACCGCTGAACACACCAAACATCGCCGCCGTGCTGCCCTCGATCAACTGCCAGAATCGACTTTCATCAGGCGAGCGACGTCGCTTGATCCAGCCCTTGCGCTCCATCGCGGCAAGAAAATCTGCGACATGGCCGGGCGACGACAACCACTGGTTGACGGTTTGCCCTTCGAGCCGGCAGTAGTCGGAATGCATGTGCTGGCCGAAGACGCGCTTGCGTTCGAGCATGGCGATCACTTCGTGTTGCAGCTCGAAACTTTGAATCACCGCCGTGGAACCGAGGCCAAGATCATTGAGGCGATAACCCAACGCAACACGGCGATAGAATTCCTCCCGGCCCTCATCCAGCGGCATCAGTTCAAGCAGCGATTGAACGGCTTTGCGCCCATGGCCGCTGCTGACGTTATCGATGGTCACGTGCAGGGTGAAGTAATAAGGATCGATACCCAGCTCACGCAGTTCATAGGCGCTGATCAACAGGTGCAACGGCAGTTGTTCGTAGCCGAGGTTGTAGCCGATCACTTCCGGCATGAAGTCAGCACCGCAACGACCCAGCGCCAGTTGAATCGCGCCCTGCAAAAAGTGCTCATCATCCAGGCCTTGCTGATCGTCGCAGTCGTGTTCGGCCAGCAACGTGCGGTAGATCCGCACATGGTTCTGCCGGGGATCACCCTTGCCCAACTCTTCCAGATAGGTCGTCAGCAGGCCATCGAAGCGATGGTCGCGCCAGCGTTCAAGGACACCTTCGAGCCACGCGCCGTCGACCTCTTTGGTCGGCGCCACGCGTTGCAGGAAATACAGCGCGTGGGCCTTGTTCGTAAAATAGCGGCGCCCTGCTCCGTGCTGACGCTCGGCGAGATAACTTGCATAGTCGCGCGCCACGTCGGCGCAATGTTCTTCAGCCCATGACAATAATTGCTCAGGCGTGTCGGGCAGGTCGCAAGGGAGCTCGGCTGCACGGGCCAGTTGCTCGCGCAGGAAGGCTTCTGCCCGTTGCGCGGCCTCGCTGCCGCTGCTGTACAGCTCGCCATACAGTTCGCGAAAACCACCGTCATTGCTGACACCGGCTACTAACGAAGCCGACCCGGAACAAGAGTTGAATACCGTCATGGGCAGAACCTCCTATCGTCTATCGTCGGACAGTGGTGTTTGCTCATCAGCCTCCGGAACATCCCTGCCCGCCGGATCGTCCCAATCCTCCGGACGTTGGGAAGCATCCGGATCAGGCCGTGTCAGCGGATCGTATTTATCCGGATCGTTGGGGTTTGCCAGCGGTCCATCGGGCTCCGGTTTGGAAGGCACAGAACCTTGTGTCTGGTCCTGACGTTGCAGCTTGTCCTGGTAAGTCGAATCGCTAGCCATACCCACCTCTACAACAAAAAGGTCCGGATTTTCCGGGCCGTATTCTTTTGAAGTAGCCAACCTGTGAGCGTGCCCTCCAGATGACGAGCGGCGTATCCCGCCGCTCGTCTGTTGCTCCGCACTTTTCCTCCGGCCGATTCTTCCTATGCGTACACCCACTCGCTGCAGAGGCAAGACCATGAACGCCATCGACATCCTCAAAGCTGACCATGAACGTGTAAAAGGCATCTTGACCCAATTGAATGAGTCCACTGAGCGCGCGGTAAAGAAACGCACTGAATTGGTGGGCAAGCTCGAAATGGAAATCATGATTCACACCCGGCTCGAAGAAGAGATTCTCTACCCGGCCTACAAGAAAGCCGGGGGTAAAGAACAGGAAGTCATGTACTACGAAGCGAAGGAAGAGCACCGCACCGTCGACTCGCTGGTACTGCCTGACTTGAAGACGACAGACCCGGCCAGTGTCGAGTTTTCCGGACGTGCAAAAGTGGTCAAGGAGCTGCTTGAACATCACATTGAAGAAGAGGAAACCGAGATGTTTCCTCAGGCCAGAAAGCTGTTGGGCAAGGCCGAACTGGACGAACTGGGCAAGCAAATGGAGTCGATGAAAGCGTCTTTGAAAAAAGAGCTGAGTGGCGGGAACATGGCTGCCTGATGACGCAGGTCGATCATGCTCTACGGCCCCTGAAAATGAAAACCCGCGATATCCTTCGCGGGTTTTTCGGATCAGCCTACGGTTGGCGAGTCATGAACCACGCGGGTCCATCAAAGGCGCATGGTGCGCCATCAGCTCGGTCACCCATTCGATGAATACCCGCACCTTGCGGCTGATATGCCGGTTCGGCGGGAACGCCACGAACAACGGCATCGGATCGAGGCTCCAGCCTTCGAACAGTGGAACCAATTCGCCGCGCGCCAGATAGGGCCTGGACATGTAGTCGGGCAACCAGAGAACGCCCATGCCCGCCAGACCGGCCGCAATGTAAGCGTTGCCATCGTCGACGGCCAACACGTAGCGTCCCTTGATCTCGACACTTTCGCCTGCGTTGCGCATGGCATAAGGCACGGCTTTGCCGGTGCGCGCCCACAGGAAACCCACGATGCGATGCTCGGAATCTTCCAGCTCCCGTGGATGCAATGGCGTGCCGAGACGTTGCAGATAACTCGGCGCGGCAAACACGCCCAACTGCAGGTCACCGACTCGCCGGGCCATCAGTGATTGATCGGTCAACTCGCCGCCGCGCACCACGCAATCGACGTTCTCATCGATCAGATCGACGATGCGATCGCTGACGCCCATGTCGATCTGGATGTCCGGGTATCGCGCATGAAACTCCGGCAACGCCGGCATCAGAATCATGCTCGCAAGCGGACTGGGCACATCCACCCGCAGTCGCCCCCTGGGCACGGTCGATGCACTCGACAGACTGGTTTCGGCATCGTCCAGGTCAGCCAGCAGTCGCACCACGCGCTCGTAGTAGACGGCGCCGTCGGCGGTGACATTGACCTTGCGTGTGGTGCGGTTGAGCAGTTTCACCCGCAATCGCGCCTCCAGTTGCTGCACCAGTTGCGTGACGCTGGTCTTGCTCATGTGCAGCGTCTCGGCGGCCTTGGTGAAGCTGCCCGCCTCCACCACCCGGGCGAAGGCCTGCATCGCATCGAAACGGTCCATACCTGCCTCAATCGCTAGCGGATTATTTGGTTTTTACAAACAGTGATGGTTGCAGTTGCTCGTTTATCGGGCAAGCCCTGGCCCTCTAAAGTCGCTGCATCGTTAATTGCGAGCCGATCAGGCCCGCTGATGGAGGTAGTTATGACCCAGCGTGACGTTGTTTTCCCACCCGGTCGCCAGGCGCTCTACGAGCGTAATCGCTATTCGCCGGCGATCCGTTCCAATGGCTTTATGTTTGTGTCGGGGCAAGTGGGCAGTACCGAGGACGGCTCGCCCGAGCCGGAACTCGATACCCAGGTTCGGCGGGCGTTCAGCAATCTGAACGGGATTCTGGACGCAGCCGGTTGCAGCTTCGACGATGTGGTGGATGTCACCGTGTTCATCGTCGATCCCGAAGCGAAATTCGAGAGGATCTGGAAGGTCGTGTCAGAGTTCTGGGGCCAGGCGCCGTATCCGACGGTAACCGCCGTCGGCGTCACCTGGCTCTATGGGTTTGAGTTCGAGATCAAGGTAATCGCCAGGCTTCCGGAAAACTCCGGAAGCTGAGTCGATTTCCGTCACTCCTTCGCCAGCGCGCCGGGCAACGCGGCGCCCTGCTGGAAGATCACGGTTTGCGCCGGCATTGGCGCCGGGAATCCTGCCTCGCCAAGGGCATCCTTGATGACGCGGTTGGTGTCGAAATACACCTGCCAGTAATTTTCGTTATGGCAGTAAGGACGCACCGCCAACACCGGGCCAACCAGGTTGAACTCGAGAATTTCAACGTCTACCGCAGGGGTTTCGAGCACATTGGGGATGGCGGCGATTTTTTCCTTGAGCAAGGCCGCCGCCGCTTTCCAGTCGGTCGCGCCGGACAGTTGCGCCTTGAGTTCGACGCGGCGGAACGGGTTGTGGGTGAAGTTCTGGATGTTGTCGCTGAAGATCTTGTTGTTGCCGACCAGGGTCAGCACGTTGTCCGGGGTGTTGATCGCAGTGGCGAACAGGCCGATTTCAGTGACCGTACCCGTCACCCCGCCCGCACAGATGAAGTCACCGACCTTGAACGGGCGCAGCACGATAATGAAGGCACCCGCCGCCAGGTTGGCCAGCAATCCCGACCAGGCCATGCCGATGGCCAGGCCGACCGCCGCGAGCAGCGCCGCGAAGGTGGTGGTCTGCATGCCGAGGTAACCGAGGATGGCGATCACCAGGATGATGTTCAGCGTGACGGTGATGACCGAGCCGACGTAACGCAGCACGGTGGGGTCGACTTTCTGCTTGCCCAGAGACTTCTGCACGACACCGACGGCAAAGCCGATCAGCCAGCGCCCAATGATCCAGAAGGCAATGGCACCCAGAATCTTGACTGCAAAAGCGACACCGTAGGCCTGCACGACTGCAATAAGTGCGTTGAACTTCTCGGTGGTTACATTAACGATTGACTCGTCCATGGCAGAAGCTCGCAAATGAGGATTGACCTCAAGACGCTAGCACAGCCTTCGCGAGCTGCCAGTCGGACGCAGTGGGATTTGGGGGACGCAGATTTCAGCTTCGACAAAGTACCCTGTAGGAGCAAAGCTTGCTCGCGATGGCGGTCGCACATTCAGCATCGATGTTGACTGAGCCAACGCCATCGCGAGCAAGCTTTGCTCCTACAGGGTTTACGCCACTCAGTGCGGCGCGCGGGGAATGGTTTTCAGCAGGTCATCGGGGCTGATGTAGCCGACCACCGGCTGCACGCTGCCCGGTTGCGGCAGGCCCAGGATGTGGCCTTTCATCTTGCCGATGATGTGCATTTCACAAGGCTTGCAGTCGAACTTCAACGTCAGCACTTCATCGCCGTGTATCAGCTGCATCGGTGCAACCTTGGTGCGCACGCCAGTCACGCCCTTGGCCTGTTTCGGGCACAGGTTGAAGGAGAAACGCAGGCAGTGCTTGGTGATCATCACCGGCACCTCGCCGGTTTCCTCGTGGGCCTCGTAGGCCGCGTCGATCAGCTTGACGCCGTGGCGGTGATAGAAGTCGCGGGCCTTCTGGTTGTAGACGTTGGCCAGGAAGGACAGGTGCGACTCCGGGTACACCGGCGGCGGCGTGGTCTCGGCCTTACGGCTGCCACGCGGGTGGGCGGCGATCCGCGCTTCGGTCAAGGCGTCGATCACTTCACGGCGCAGGGCCTTGAGCTGCGAGTTGGGGATGAAGTACGCCTGCGGCGCGTCCAGCTTGATGTCGATGGCGTGGTACTGCGTGGTACCCAGTTGGCCGAGCAGATCCTGCAATTGCTCCAGCGCCTGTTCCGGCTTGTTGGCGGCACCGAACGGGCCGGCCAGGGTGACGCTGGCGCTGATGCCCTCTTCGCTGGTAGCGGTCAGTTCCAGCTGCTCTTCACGCAGGCAAGCGACCCAGTTCAGGGCAATGCGACGCTCGGCGGAGGTCTTTTGCAGCGCCTGTTGCCAGTTGTGATCAAGGTTGCGATTCAGCGGATGGTTGGGGCGCAGCTTGTACATCCCCTCCGGCATCTCGTTGGGCTCGACGCGATAGCGATAACGCTTCTCGCCGTCCTCCTCGAATTCGCCTTTGGGTTCGGCGATGTTGGCGCGGAAACCCACCACTTCCCGCTTGACCAGCACGTTGAGGCCGTCGCCGTTGGACAGCGGCTCGTGCGTCACGACCTGCATGTCACGCTTGGCGACTTTCTCGACCACACCCACCGGCAGACCGGTGAAGGTCGGCGAGTCAAAGGCGCCGATATCGATCTTGCGGTCAGTGACGAAGTAATCGGTGCTACCACGGTGGAAGGTTTTTTCCGGGTCGGGCAGGAAGAAGTGCGCGGTGCGGCCGCTGGAGGCACGGGCCAGGTCCGGGCGGTCTTCGAGCACGGCGTCGAGGCGCTGACGGTAGTAGGCGGTGATGTTTTTCACATAGCCCATGTCCTTGTAGCGGCCCTCGATCTTGAACGAACGCACGCCGGCCTCGACCAGGGCGCGGATGTTGGCGCTCTGGTTGTTGTCCTTCATCGACAGCAGGTGCTTTTCGTAGGCGATCACCCCACCTTTTTCGTCCTTGAGGGTGTACGGCAGACGGCAGGCCTGGGAGCAGTCGCCACGGTTGGCGCTGCGCCCGGTTTGCGCGTGGGAAATGTTGCACTGGCCGGAAAACGCCACGCACAACGCACCATGGATAAAGAACTCGATGGCTGCGTCGGTTTCGTCGGCGATGGCGCGGATCTCCTGGAGATTCAGCTCGCGGGCCAGCACCAGTTGCGAGAAACCGGCCTGATCGAGGAACTTCGCTCGCTCCAGGGTGCGGATGTCAGTCTGTGTACTGGCGTGCAGCTCGATCGGCGGAATGTCCAGCTCCATCACCCCCAGGTCCTGGACGATCAGCGCATCGACGCCGGCGTCGTACAACTGATGGATCAGCTTGCGGGCCGGTTCCAGTTCGTTGTCGTGCAGGATGGTATTGATGGTGGTGAACACCCGGGCGTGGTAGCGACGGGCGAACTCCACCAATTGGGCGATATCACTCACTTCGTTGCAGGCATTGTGGCGGGCGCCGAAGCTCGGGCCACCGATGTAGATGGCATCGGCGCCATGCAGGATGGCCTCGCGGGCGATGGCGACATCGCGGGCAGGGCTGAGCAATTCCAGGTGATGTTTGGGCAGGGACATAATATTTTTTTAGTCAGGCTGTCACGGTCGAGGTGCGCATTGTAGCGGCGAATGGCCTGACCGGCACCCATACGCTGCCGGGTGGCAGCGCGGTTGCCCGGCAGGTTCGGCAAAAACCAACGAACAAAATTCCTCGCCGGCCCCTAGAATGTGCAAAACGCGAATAACAAAAGGATCGAGCCATGGACCACGTCAATCACATCCTGATCGTCGATGACGATCGCGAAATTCGCGAACTGGTGGGCAACTACCTGAAAAAGAACGGCTTGCGCACCACCATGGTCGCCGACGGCCGGCACATGCGCAATTTTCTGGAAACCAACCAGGTCGACCTGATCGTGCTCGACATCATGCTGCCCGGCGATGACGGCCTGGTGCTGTGCCGCGAATTGCGCTCGGGCAAGCACAAAGCCACGCCGATCCTGATGCTCACCGCACGCAACGACGAAACCGACCGCATTCTCGGCCTGGAAATGGGCGCCGACGACTACCTGACCAAACCCTTCGCCGCCCGCGAACTGCTGGCGCGGATCAACGCCGTGCTGCGCCGCACCCGGATGCTGCCGCCCAACCTGCTGGTCACCGAAACCGGCCGCCTGCTCGGTTTCGGCCGCTGGCGCCTGGACACGACCGCCCGTCACTTGCTGGACGAAGACGACACGCTGGTAGCCCTCAGCGGCGCCGAATATCGACTGTTGCGGGTGTTTCTCGATCATCCGCAACGGGTACTGAGCCGCGACCAGTTGCTCAACCTGACCCAGGGCCGCGACGCCGATCTGTTCGACCGCTCCATCGACTTGCTGGTCAGCCGCCTGCGTCAACGGCTCAAGGACGACTCGCGGGAAGCGACCTACATCAAGACCGTGCGCAGCGAAGGCTATGTGTTCTCCTACCCGGTGGAAATGCTCGACGCGCAGGCCTGAGGGTTTTTCCGGGGTTTTGTATCTGTTTGTATAGAAACCCCGGCCGGATACGCAAAAGCCGATTTCGAGCGTTTCAGGCACACATCAGCGATACACCCTGGCGTTTAACTGTGACCACCAGATAGCAGCAGCTACTGACCACTCACACTTAAGCGCACGGAGAATTACCCATGTTCAACTTCTCGAAAGTTTCGTCCCTGGCACTCGGCCTCGCCCTGGTGGGTGGTCTTGGCTTGTCGAACCTGGCATCGGCCAACACCGCGAGCGTTGCCTCGCAAAGCCCGATCCAGGCCTTGCTGGCCGAAGGCGGTTCGGACCGTTTGCAGCAAAATCGCGTCGCCGAGGGTGGCTCCGATCGCCTGATCGAGAACCGTGTCGCTGAAGGCGGTTCCGATCGACTGATCCAGAATCGTGTCGCTGAAGGTGGCGCCGATCGTTTGCAGGAGCTGCGTGAGCGAGTTGCCTCGATCCCGAGTAACGCAGTGCGCGGCGGTGTAATTGTCGCCGAAAACCGCGCCGAGTTCGGTTCGAAATATCAGCGCTACTGATCGCGATCTCCCTTACAACACAACCCACTGTGGGAGCGAGCTCGCTCCCACAATTTTAACTTCAGCCACTCCCCACAATCCTCACATCTGACACAAAAGCCCCGGAGATAGTCCGGGACAGTGGCACTATGCCCGTACTAAGATCGGCGCCTCACTTCATCAAGGACGATTCATGAAGCGCTTTGCCGGTTGCCTGTTGTTTTTCCTGAGTCTGAATACGCTCGCGGCCAACCTGACCCTGCTCACCGACAACCACCCGCCCCTGCATTTCGAGCAAGGTGGCCAACTGGTGGGATTCGGCGTGGATGTGGTGCAAGCGCTGGCCGAACGTACCGGCGACCACGTGGACCTGCAGCAACTGCCGTTGTTGCGTGCCTTGCGCGTGGCCAACACCGAACCGGGCATCGGGGTGTTCACCGTATTGCGCACCGCCGAACGCGATGCCCAGTACCAGTGGGTCGGGCCGTTGCTGGATGTGGAAACCGCGCTGTACTCCGCCGACAGCACCCGGCCACCGGTGCACAGTTTGCTCGAGGCCGGCAGCCTGGGGAGGATAGTCGTGCCGCGCAAATGGCTGGTCTACAGCTATTTGCAGACGCAGGGCCTGACCAACCTGTATGGCGTCGCTTCGTCCGAGCAGATGATGCGCCTGGCACGCATGGGCCGAACCGACTTCGTGGTGGCCGACACCCTGTCCATCGCCTCGATGGCCCGGGAAGAAGGGTTGGCGCCCAGCCAGTTGCACTACCAGATGCCGCTGATGCAGCAGGCCAGCTACATCGCCTTCTCGCTGCAGACCGATGCGCGTCAGGTAGCGCGCTGGCAACAGGCGCTGGACGAGATGACCCGCGACGGGCGTCTGGAGCAGATCAAACAACGCTGGCTCAGCGACAGCCCGCCTCGCTGAATACCATCACCATCCTCGATAACGACTATGCGCAAGGGTGTTTTTTCATCAAAGCGCTCCAGCACTACAGTGGACCCATCTTCTCACCACGCTCTGGAGCAACATCATGAAAAGCATCATCAGTCTCGGTTTCGCCCTCTCGGTCCTTGGCGCTACTTCGGCCATCGCCGCACCGCACGCCACTACGCCAATCGTTGCCGCTGCCAAATCCAGCCAACCGGCAACCCTGAACGTCAACACCGTCGGCATCGACCGTCAGGACAGCCAAAAAGAAAAACTCTACGTCGCGGAAAACCGCCCTGAGTTCGGTTCCAAATATCAGCGTTATTGATCAACGGCCTTGGGCTGCTTGAAACAAGAAACCCCGCCAAAAGCGGGGTTTCTTGCATTCGGGGGTCAGCGTACCAATCGCGCCGCCAAAGCCTTGGCCTGACTGGCCACATCCGTCACCGCCGTACTTTCCCACCACATCCCGCGCAACGGCGGTCCCATGGCGAACAAATGGCTTGCGGCCCGACCGTCGGCATCCAGCACCGCACCGTCCGCCTCGGCGGCGATACCCAGCGCCAACGGCCCCGGCCGGATCAGGCCACGCGCCAGCAATTGTTGTGGCAGCGGTCGTGCCACCCGGCGCCAGTCGTATTCGATGCCGCTGGAGTTGATCAACGCCGCGCCGGTGACGACTGTGGTTTGTGCCTCGCCGCGACGTCGAATGCGGATACTGACCTCGCCGTTCACCGAAGGCTCAAGCCCCTTGAACGACGCAGCCTGAATGCGCAACCGCCCTTCCCCGTGCAAACGTTCCACCAATTCCGCGCTCAACGGTGGCGAGCGGTGGTGATGGCTCTCCCACCATGGCCGAATATGCCGCACAAACTGCCGACGCTGCACATCGCTGGCCTGATTCCACAAGCGACCGATATGCGCCCGCACCGTGTCCAGCGGCGCCTGCCAGTCGATACCCTGCGCAATGGCGTCGCGACAATGCCGGCGCAGTTCGCGTACCAGTTGACGAGGCGTGCGAATGCCGTGGTCTTCAGCGAGAAAATCCACCCAGGCCGGCGGTTGCCGCCGCACATGGGGTAGCAGGCCGTGACGGGAAAACACTTCGATCGGCCCGCGATGCCCGGCCTGTTCCAGCGAGACCACGGCATCGACCATGGTCAGGCCCGAGCCGATGATCAAAACCGTCGACTGCGGATCAAGTTGCTGCATCGCGGCCACATCCCACGGATCAAGTGCCGCTGCGTTCAAGCCGCTGGATTCGGTCTGCGGCGTGCGCGCGGCGGGGAACATCCCGGTGGCCAGCACGGCAAATTCGCCCTGCAAACGCTGGCCATCGCTCAAGGTCATCCGCACCGATTGCGCATCGCTTTGCAAATCGACCACCTCGGCCCGCACATGCTCGACCGTCGAACCGTGCAGCGCGCCCACCGCCTGCGCCTCGGCCAGACGCTGTTGCACATACAAACCAAAAATTCCCCTGGGCGGAAACAGTTCGCTGATCGGCACATGCTGCTCATCCGACTCCGGCCAGCCGCCGGCGGCAATGTATTCGGTCAGCCATTGGGTCAGGTCATCGGCGTTGTCCGGGTCGACGCTCATGCGCGCCGCGTTGCCGTTGAGCGTATGCCCCAGCTCTACGGCGCTATAGGCCTCGCCCCGACCCAGTTCGGCGCGCGGTTCGATCACCAGCACGTGGCGCCGGCCCGGCAGGCGCAGAAGTTGCGCCGCCAGCATCGCGCCGCTGAGGCCGCCGCCGACGATCAGGATGTCCGCGTGACGGATGGCGTCGGTCGCCTGTCCGCTTTGGGTTTCACTCATGCCGTTCTCACTGATCAATGTTTGCCTAGATAGAAACCATGCAGATCGCCCCGGGCCAGCAGCTCATCGGCGCTGCCGGACAACACCACTCGGCCGGTATTGAGCACATAAGCCGTGGCGGCGTACTTGAGCGCCACATTAATGTTTTGTTCGGCAATCAGGAAGCTCACCTGCGCCTCGCGATTGAGCTGGGCGACGATCTCGAAAATCTCCTGGACGATGATAGGCGCCAGGCCCATGGAAGGTTCGTCCAGCAGGACTAAAGTCGGACGCGTCATCAAGGCCCGACCGATGGCAACCATTTGCTGCTCGCCACCGGATGTCAGGCCGGCCTGGGTCTTGCGCTTGGTTTTCAGGCGCGGAAACCAGGCGTAGATGCGCTCCAGATCGCGAGCCATGTCCTGCCGGCTCAAGCCACGAACAAAGCCGCCGCTGCGCAGATTGTCCTCCACCGTCAGTTGCCCGAACACGTGCCGGCCTTCCAGCACATGCACCATGCCCTGACGCACCCGCAGGCTCGGATCGACGCCTGCGGTATCACGCCCCAGAAATTCGATGCTGCCGCGACTGACCTCGGCCCGCTCGGCGCGCACCAGCCCGGAAATCGCCTTGAGCGTGGTGCTTTTACCGGCACCGTTGGCGCCGAGCAAAGCGACGATGCCGCCCTTGGGCACCGTCAGCGACACCCCGGCCACGGCCAGAATCGCCCCGTCGTAGATCACCTCGATGTCGTTGACCTGCAACAAATCATTGGCAGCAATGTCGCTGACGGCGTGGCTCATGGCTTATTCCTCTGCGGTGCAGGTGCGTGGGGTCAGGCCTTTTTCCTTGGCGAAGGCGGCAGACTTTTCATCGATCAACGGTCGCAGTAGTGCGCGGTCAGCGGCGATCCAGTCGCTGATCAGCGTCCAGTTGGCGCCGTCCCACTGCTGGACCCGCGCCGAACCGCCGCCCTCATGGTCCTTGCAAGACAACTTGAGGTTCTGCATCAGGCCGAAGTAACCCATGTCCTTGAGTCGCGCGTCGTCGATGTTCAAGTGCTCCAGACCCCAGCGCCCTTCTTCGCCGTTGAGCGGCCGCTTGCCGAATTTGCCCTGGGCGGTGCGGATCGCTTCCACCGCGACCGCCGCGTTCACCAACCCGGAGTTGTAGTAGACGCTGCCGAAATTCTTCAGATCCTTGAGGTCACTCTTGCCCTTGTCGAGGATGTACTGCTTGAGGCGCTTGTGAATCTCGAAATCGGTGCCGGCCGGGTATGGCGTCAGCGCCAGATAGCCCTTGGCGGCGGCACCGGCGGGCAAGACGTCTTCGCTGGAACTGGCCCAGATGTCGCCGACGATGTGGTCCACCGGGAAGCCGAAACGTGCAGCGGTCTTCACCGCCACCGGCGTCGACACGCCCCAGGTGCGCAGGAACACCCAGTCCGGGTTGACCTGGCGAATCTGCCGCCATTGCGCCGATTGCTCGTTGCCCGGATCAGCCACCGGAATCTGGATGTTCTCGAAACCGTATTTCTCCGCCAACAGTTTCAGCGGACCGAGGGTTTCGCGGCCATACGCCGAGTCGTGATAGACCGTGGCAATCTTCTTGCCCTTGAGTTTGTCGAAGCCACCTTCGCGCTGAGCGATGTAGTTGATCAGGCTCGAGGCCTCGCTGTAGAAGGTCAGCATCACCGGGAAGTTGTACGGAAACACCGTGCCGTCGGTGGCTTCGGTGCGGCCGTAACCGAGGGTTATCAGCGGGATCTTGTCGACTTCCGCGCGCTCACTCAGGGCATAGGCTGCCGGTGCGCCGTTGGGTTGATAGACCGCGACCGGCGCGCCATCCAGGCCCTTCTTGAAGCGCTCATAGCACTCGATGCCCTTCTCCGCCGTCCACTCGGTTTCACATTCCTGCCAAACCAGTTTCACGCCGTTGATCCCGCCCTCCACCTCGTTGATGTAGTTCAGGTAATCGATCATCCCCGCCCACACCTGCACACCGCTGGAGGCATAGGCGCCGACCCGGTAAGTGGCCAACGGGAAAAACTGCTGGTCCGGCGAGGCCTGGACCATGGGTACTGCACTGCCGAAAACCGCCAGCGCCAACGCGGCGCCGAGCAGCGAACGTTTCAAGGATGCACGCATGTTGTCTCTCTAATCAGTTGGAGGATTCAGAAGCGCAGCGGCCAGTGGCTCAGCCGCTCACGGAGGTTGCCCAGCAGACGGATCAAGCCTTCCGGTTCCTTGATCAGGAACAGGATGATCAGCACGCCGAAGATGATTTTTTGCAGGTTCTGCAACTGCCCGGCGTCCACCGCGCCACCGAGCAAGGCTTGCCCGGCGTGGCTGAGCAGGATCGGCAGCAGGCTGATGAACGCCGCGCCGACGAAGTTGCCGGCAATGCTGCCCATGCCACCGATAATGATGATGAACAGGATCTGGAACGACCGATTGATATCGAAGCTGCTGGCACTGGCCGTGCCCAGATAGGCGAAGGCCCACAGGGCACCGGCGATACCGAGGTAAAACGAGCTGACGGCAAACGCCAGGTGCTTGTAGCGTGCCACTGGAATGCCGATGACGGCGGCTGCGGTGTCCATGTCGCGGATCGCCATCCAGTTGCGCCCGACCTGGCTTTTCACCAGGTTCACCGCGACCCAGGTCAACAGCAACACCGTGCTCAGGGTCAGCAGATAACGGTCCAGCGGCGTGTTCAGGTCATGACCGAACAGCGCCAGTTTCGGCGCCGAAATGGTCCCGGACGAACCGTAGTTGTAGAACCAGGGAAACTTGACGAACAGCCACTCAAGGAAGAACTGCGCGGCCAGCGTGGTGACCATCAGGTAAAAGCCTTTGATCCGCGAGCTCGGCAGGCCGAACACGAAGCCCACCAGCGCACTGATCAAACCACCGCCGAGCAACGCCACCGGCAAGCCCAATTCCGGCACGCGCAGCAAAAAGCCGTACGTGGCGAACGCACCGACCGCCATGAACCCGGCCGCGCCCACCGACGTCTGGCCGGTGTAGCCGGTGAGCAGGTTGAGGCCCAATCCGGCGAGGGACAGCACCAGGAACGGAATCAAAATGGCGTTCAGCCAATAGTCGTTGCCGGTCAGCGGCACGACGACAAAAGCGATCAGCAGCAGGCCCAACAGGCCGAACGGGACGCGACGCTGGAGCAACACCGCCGGCGCGGTTTCGCGAACAAGGGAAATCGACATGGGCTCAGACTCGCTCGATGGCGCGCTCGCCGAACAGGCCGGCGGGACGGATGTACAGGAAGGCCAAGGCCAGGACATAGGCGAACCACGGCGTGATGCCGCCGCCGATCAGCGGGCCGATGTAAACCTCGGCAAGGTTCTCGGCAGCACCGACGATCAACCCGCCGACAATCGCCCCGCCAATCGAAGTGAAGCCGCCGATGATCAACACCGGCAACGCCTTGAGCACCACCAGCGACAGGGAAAACTGCACCCCTTGCCGCGCGCCCCAGAGCAACCCGGCCATTAACCCGACGACACCGGCCACCGCCCAGACGATCTGCCAGATGCGGTTGAGGTTGATGCCGATCGACAGCGCGGCGGTGGTGTCATCCGCCACCGCCCGCAAAGAAATACCGATGCGGGTCTTGTTGAACAGCAGCGCCAGCACCGTCACCAGCACAACGGCCGCCGCCGCAGCGATCAGGTCGAACTGGCTGACCATCATCCCGCCGATGAACAGCGGCACATCGTCGATGCCAAGGTCCAGCGCCCGCACTTGCGAGCCCATCAACCCTTGAGCCAGGCCTTCGATAATGAATGACAGCCCGAGGGTGGCCATGAACAGGGTGATCTGCGAGCGATTGACCAAGGGCCGCAACACCAGCCGTTCGATCAGCAACGCGCCGATGATCATCACCAGCACCGTCAGCAACAGCGCCAGGGCAAACGGCACGCCTTGATCATGCAGGCTGACAAAGGTCAGCGCGGCGAACAGCAGCATCGCGCCCTGGGCGAAATTGAACACGCCGCTGGCCTTGTAGATCAGCACGAAGCCGATGGCGACCAACGAATACATGGTGCCGGCGAGCAGGCCGCCGAGCAGGGTTTCGAAGAAGAACGTCATCAGTGCACCACTCCCAGATACGCCGCGATCACCTCGGGATTGGCCTGCACCTCGGCAGGCGTACCGTCGCCGACCTTGCGCCCGTAATCGAGCACCACCACATGGTCGGACAGGCCCATCACCACGCCCATGTCATGTTCGATCAACACCACGGTGGTGCCGAGGTCGCGGTTGATGTCGGCGATGAAGCGGGCCATTTCCTGTTTTTCCTCGGCGTTCATTCCGGCCATCGGCTCGTCGAGCAGCAACAGGCTCGGCCCGGCAATCAAGGCACGGCCCAGCTCCACGCGCTTTTGCAGGCCGTAGGACAGATTGCCCACCGGCACATCGCGTTCGGCTTGCAGGTCGAGGAATTCAAGAACGCCTTGTGCCTTCTGACGGAAGCTTTCCGCCTCGCGCCGGGCCCGGGGCAAACCGAGTGCCTGCTCGATGAAGTGGCTGCGCAGATGCCGCGACAGGCCGGTGAGCAGGTTGTCGATCACGCTCATTTTCTTGAACAGCGCGTTGTTCTGGAACGTGCGGCCAATGCCCCGGCGCGCGGCGGTCAGCGGGTCGATGCGTTTGAAGGGCTGCTGTTCGAAGACAATCGAACCGGCATCGAAGCGGTACACGCCATTGAGCACATTGAGCAACGAACTCTTGCCCGCGCCGTTAGGACCGATCAGCGCGCAGATCTCGCCCCGTCGAACGTCGAACGACAGTTCGTTGATGGCTTTCACGCCTTTGAAGGACAGGGAAATACCACTGACTTGCAGAATGGAATCGGTCGAGGTCATGCGATGTCCCGTTTGAACTCAGCGAGCCACACCGGCGCGGGTTGCGCTTGCGCTGTGCGCGTGGCTTGCCAGATGAAGTGCAGGTTGTGGAAACCCAGCAGTCGGCGAACGCGGTTTTTGATCAGCCGTTGCAGGGCTTTTTCCGGGTGGGCGATGGCCCAGTCGCAGAGGCGTCGGCGCCAGGTGCCAAGCGGGGCCAGACGGCTGTCGATTTCGTTGGCCAGGACTTGCAGGCGTTCGGTGGAAAGCAGCAGGCCCGACGGCGCGACTTCACGCCGATCACGACTGGCGCTGCCGGGGCTCTCCGGGAAGGCCAGGGCTTGGCCGCTGGTCAGCCACTGTTCGAACAACACGCCCAAGCCGTCCTGCCACTGCGTACCCTCCTCGCTCCACAACTGCGTGCCGACGAGGCCGAGGCGCAGGCGTTGCGGCGGTTCCGTCGGGCCGAGCAGCTCCGAAAAATCGAGCAGTGACTGGCCCTGATTGAGCCAGAGCTGTTGCGCTTGCCGGCCCGGCACAAAGGCATGGGTCGGAGCGCTGCGCCACAACACGTTGTGCAACGCGGGGGCGTCGAGGTTGTCGTCAACGGCCAGCAATTGTCCGCCCACCTGTTGTGCAGCCAAGGCCAGCAGCAATAGATTTGGCTCGAACGCACCGCTGACGGCCAGTCGCGAATCCTCATCGAATCCTTGCTGACGCAAGCCATCGGCCAAACGCTCGACGTCACGCAATACATCAATCCAGCGCCAGACAAACCATTGTCCGTGACGCTTGTGGCGCAACGCCGGTTGCAATGGCTGGACCTGCGCCCAGTGCCGCAATTGCTCCAGCGCCTGGGGCACATTGACCCGCCACTCCGTGGTATCCGCAATCGGCGGACGCTTGAGTTCGTGCACGCTCATGGTTGACCTCCTGTTCATGGGCAAAAGCGTGCGGTGGTCCGCTGGGCTGAAGGGTTAACGCAATCTCTAAAACACCACTGTCCCCTGTGGGAGCGGGCTTGCCCGCGATGGCGATCTGACAGGTGACATGGATGTTGAATGTTCCGGCCTCATCGCGGGCAAGCCCGCTCCCACAGGGTTTGGGTGTTGTGCTGAAGACTTCTAGGCAGACACCACTTTCTTCTCCTGCTGCCGCAACGCCGCGAGGTCGCGATAGCCGGCGCCTGGGTGAATCACCGGCAACTTCGGACCTTCGCCAAACAGCTTCTCGCGCAAAGTGCCGGGGGCGTACTCGGTCTTGTACACGCCGCGCTTCTGCAATTCCGGCACCAGCAACTCCACGGCATCGATGAAGGTTTCGTGGGTCAGTGCATAGGCCAGGTTGAAGCCATCGACATCGGTCTCGTCGACCCACTCCTGAAGCAGATCGGCCACCGTTTCCGGGCTGCCGACAAATAGCGGACCAAAACCGCCGATGCCCACCCAGTCGGCCAGCTCGTTGGGAGTCCAGACCTTGTTCGGGTCAGCCGTGGAGAACGCCTCAACCGCCGATTGAATGGCGTTGGTGTGCACATGTTTGAGCGGTTCGTCCGGTTTGAACTGGCTGAAGTCAATGCCGGTCCAGCCGGAAATCAACGCCATGGCGCCTTCATAGCTGACCCAGGTTTTGTATTCTTCGAACTTGGCCTTGGCCTTGGCGTCGGTCTCGCCGAGGATCACCGTTTGCAGGTTGAAGATCAGGATCTTCGACGGATCGCGCCCGGCCTCTGCCGCGCGCCGGCGGATATCGGCCACGGTTTTCTTCAGCAGCACTTTCGACGGTGCGGCAACGAACACGCATTCGGCATGTTCGGCGGCAAACTGTTTGCCGCGACTCGATGCGCCCGCCTGATACAGCACTGGCGTGCGTTGCGGCGAAGGTTCGCAAAGGTGGATGCCCGGCACCTGGAAGTGTTTGCCGACGTGCTGGATCTCGTGGATTTTGCGCGGGTCGCTGAAAATCCGCCGTTCACGATCACGCAAAATGGCGCCCTCTTCCCAGCTGCCCTCCCACAGCTTGTAGCAAACCTCCAGATACTCTTCGGCAAAGTCGTAGCGGGCGTCGTGTTCGGTCTGGGCTTTCTGCCCGAGGTTCTTGGCGCCGCTCTCCAGGTACGACGTGACAATGTTCCAGCCGGCGCGGCCCTTGGTCAGGTGATCGAGGGTCGATAGGCGCCGGGCAAACGGATACGGATGCTCGAACGACAGTGACGCGGTCAGGCCGAAACCCAAATGCTCGGTGACCAACGCCATCGGCGGGATCAGTTGCAGCGGATCATTGACCGGCACCTGCGCAGCCTGGCGAATCGCCGCGTCACCGTTGCCGTTGTAGACGTCATAGATGCCCAGCACATCGGCAATGAACAGACCGTCGAACTTGCCGCGCTCAAGGATTTTCGCCAGGTCGGTCCAGTACTCCAGATCCTTGTATTGCCACGAGCGATCCCGCGGATGCGCCCACAAACCCGGCGACTGGTGGCCGACGCAGTTCATGTCAAAAGCGTTGAGTCGAATTTCACGGGCCATCAAACGGCTCCCTCTGTGACGGTGGAAAAACTGGGGGGATGAATGCCGTTGAGGCGGAAGTTGCCGATGAGGTGGAGTTTCCAGCGCAGTGGATCATGCAGCGAACCGGGCAATGGGCTGCGTTGCCCGGTGAGTTCGAATTCGGCGTTGCTGACCGTGCTGAGTGCCTCGGCGCTGGCCAGATGGGATTCAGCAATGGCGATGCCGATTTCGGTGTTGTCCTCATGACGGTCGAGAAAGTCCTCGGCGCGTTCGAGCAGCGCGGCGGCTACTTCGATGCGGATCTGCACGTCACCGAAGCGGCTGATCACGTAAGGGTCTTCGGTGGTTTTGGCCTGCTGACGAACGAAACGCAGGATGGCATCGAGCAATGTGCGGGCGTTGTGCAAGTCATGCTGGGACTTGGCCAGTGGCTGTCCGGCAGCGATGGGTTGGGTCAAGGCATTCATGGGAAACTCCTCAGTTCCAGGCGTGGCGCGCAGGTTTCACGCCGTTGAGCAGGTAGTTGCCGATCAGGTGGTATTTCCAGCGCGCCGGGTCATGCAGGGTGTGAGTGCGGGCGTTGCGCCAGTGGCGGTCGAGGTTGTATTTGCCGAGCACCGAACGGGTGCCGGCCAGTTCGAACAGCTTGCTGCTGGCGAGCAAGGCGATTTCGGCGGACAGCACTTTGGCCTGGGCCACCACCACCGAGGCGTGGGCGACCGTGTCTTCATTGGCGTTGAGCAAGGCGGCGTCGATGGCCTGCCCGGCTTTTTTCAGGATCGCTTCAGTGCCGTGGACCCGCCATTCGAGGTCGCCGATCGCGGCGATGCTGAACGGGTCCTGCCAGCCGTGATCCTGCTGACTGTCGATCCATGGTCGTGCTTCACGGGCATAGCGCTTGGTCTCTTCCAGGGCGCCGACGGCAATGCCGGTGTCCACGGCCGCCTGGATGATTTGTGAAATCGGACCGTCGGCGGTGGGTTCATCAAAGGCTTTGTGGGCGGGGATCACTGCACTCAGCGGCACTTTTACTGCGCTCAAGGTGACGCCACCGCTGGCGGTGGTGCGCTGGCCGAAACCGTCCCAGCTGTCGATCACGGTCAAACCGGGGTTGTCGCGTTCGATGAAGGCGATGAACGCCTGGTTCTGTTCGTTGACCGCCACCGCCGGGACGATGTGCGCAAACAGCGCGCCGGTGCAGTAGAACTTCTCGCCGTCGATTTGCGCAGTGTCGTCGCTGAAGCGAATCCGGGTTTCGAAAGCCCCGGCGTTTTTGCTTTTGGATTCGGAAAAGGCGTTACCGAAACGGTAGCCCTGCAAGACTTTGCCGAAGTAATAGCGCTTCTGCTCTTCGCTGGCGGTTTGCAGCAGGATGTCGAGCACGCCGAGGTGGTTTTGCGGGATCTGGCCCAGAGACGAGTCGGCGGCGGAAATGATCTTGATCACTTCGGCGACGGTCACGTAAGACACACCGGCGCCGCCGTAGGCTTTCGGAACGGTGATGCCCCAAAGGCCGCTGGCAGAAAATTCGTCAAGCTCGGCAACCGGCAGGCGTCGCTCACGATCGCGCACGCTGGCCTCGACGGCGAAACGCGCGGCGAGCTTGTGAGCGACGGCAATGGCCTCGGCGTCCGAGCGGATCACGTGGGCAGTGCGAGGGGGTTGGGCAGAGGCTGTCATGGGCCGACTCCTGGGTTCCGGGTGAATGCCCCAGAGCTTTTGCAGGAGTCGTGCCTGAAATTAATTTCATTTAATTTCAGGTAGTTACATAAATTACCGAGAAAAACCTACAGCTTCAAAACAGCAAAGTGTCTATCCACTGTTGATTAGCGAACAGTCAGATCACCACGTTGCGCACAAACCGCGCCGCCACCGGTCCATCGTTGCGATAGGCGTGGGGCTGGTTGCTGGCAAACATATAGAACTCGCCGGCGGAGATTGCATGTGGGGTGTCGCCGAGCATCAGGGTCAGGCAGCCTTCGAACACGTAGATCTGTTCGCTCCAGCCATCGGCATCCGGTTGCGACGGGTAGATTTCCCCCGGTTGCAGGCACCATTCCCATTGTTCCACTTCGCGGCTAGCGGTGGCTTTGGACAGCAATACGGCTTTGCTACCGGGGATTACACCCGCCCAGGCCACTTCGTTGATGCGGCTATGGTCACGGACATCGGGGGCCTGGATCAGATCGCTGAACGCCACATCCAAAGCTTCGGCCACGCGGTCGAGGGTGGTCAGGCTGACGTTCTTTTCCCCGGCCTCGATCGCCACCAGCATTCGCCGGCTGACGCCGGACTTTTCGGCCAGCGCGCTCTGGCTCAGGTCGGCGGCATGACGTAAACGACGGACGTTTTGACTGACGTGCTGGAGGACCGAAGCCCGCTGGGTAGAATCTTTGTGCACTATATTGCTCACTGAGTGGGGTTGGGCAGTATACTGCGCAACATTCGGCGCATTGTGCGTCCCCCTCCAGTAGCGTGCAAGGTCATGACGTCGGTGAATTCCCCAAAGGCTTCCTCCCGTTTTACAAGGTTCAGCAAGGCCGAATGCGTGCTGGTGCTGATCACGATGGTCTGGGGCGGGACCTTCCTGCTGGTCCAGCATGCGATGACCGTCAGCGGCCCGATGTTTTTCGTCGGCCTGCGCTTTGCCGCCGCCGCGAGCATCGTCGCCCTGTTTTCCTGGCGTCACCTGCGCGACCTGACCCTGTTCGAACTCAAGGCCGGGTCGTTCATCGGCGTGGCGATCATGCTCGGCTACGGCTTGCAGACGGTCGGGTTGCAGAGCATTCCCAGCAGCCAATCGGCATTCATTACCGCGCTGTACGTCCCGTTTGTGCCGTTGCTGCAATGGCTGGTGCTGGGGCGGCGCCCGGGGTTGATGCCGAGCATCGGCATCATGCTGGCCTTTACCGGGTTGATGTTGTTGTCCGGGCCGTCAGGTGCGTCGTTCAATTTCAGCCCCGGTGAAATCGCCACCTTGATCAGCGCCGTGGCCATTGCGGCCGAGATCATCCTGATCAGCACCTATGCCGGCCAGGTCGATGTGCGCCGGGTGACGGTGGTGCAACTGGCAGTCACTTCGGTGTTGTCGTTCCTGATGGTGGTGCCGACCAACGAGGCGATTCCGGACTTCTCCTGGTTGCTGTTGTGCAGCGCGCTGGGGCTCGGGGCGGCGAGCGCGGCGATTCAGGTGGCGATGAACTGGGCACAGAAAAGCGTGTCACCGACCCGCGCCACGCTGATCTATGCCGGCGAGCCGGTATGGGCCGGGATTGTCGGGCGCATTGCCGGGGAGCGCTTGCCGGCGATTGCCCTGGTCGGGGCCGGATTGATTGTGGCGGCGGTGATTGTCAGCGAATTGAAGACCAAGGGTAAGGCTGCGGCGCCTGAGGAAGAGCTGGAAGAGGAAACTCAGCGATAAACCGCCGGTTCCGCATCGCCAGATCAATCGCCTTCGCGAGCAAGCCCGCTCCCACAGGGGATTTGTGTCGTTCACAAATCCCCTGTGGGAGCGGGCTTGCTCGCGAAGGGGCCGGAACGGGCTCCCCGACCTCTCTCTGAAACAATGTGAATCAGGGCGTTTCCGTCTACCGTGTAGGATTCTGCGACAGCTTGGCGTTTGGTGATCCGGGAGCTGGCACGTATGATGCTTCACAAACTTCCGCAGATTAGAAGCCTATGTCCCTGATAGTTCTACTGCTTCTGCCTTTCATAGGCAGCTGTCTGGCAGCGGTGCTGCCACACAATGCGCGTAACACCGAATCGTTGCTGGCTGGTCTGGTTGCCTTGATCGGCACCGTCCAGGTCGCCCTCCTGTACCCGCAAATCGCCCATGGCGGCGTGATCCGCGAAGAGTTTTTCTGGCTACCGAGCCTGGGCTTGAACTTCGTCCTGCGCATGGACGGTTTCGCCTGGCTGTTCTCGATGCTGGTGCTGGGCATCGGCACGCTGGTGTCGCTGTACGCCCGCTACTACATGTCGCCGAAGGATCCGGTGCCGCGCTTCTTCGCGTTTTTCCTGGCGTTCATGGGCGCCATGCTCGGGCTGGTGATCTCCGGCAACCTGATCCAGATCGTGTTTTTCTGGGAGCTGACCAGCCTCTTCTCGTTCCTTCTGATCGGCTACTGGCACCATCGCGCCGATGCCCGGCGCGGTGCCTACATGGCGCTGATGGTGACCGGTGCGGGCGGTTTGTGCCTGCTGGCGGGGGTCATGCTGCTCGGCCATGTGGTCGGCAGCTATGACCTGGACAAGGTCCTGGCCGCCGGCGATCTGATTCGTGCACATGCCCTCTACCCTATCCTGTTACCCCTGATCCTGATCGGCGCACTGAGCAAAAGTGCGCAATTCCCCTTCCATTTCTGGCTACCTCACGCAATGGCTGCACCGACACCGGTGTCGGCCTATTTGCACTCGGCGACCATGGTCAAGGCCGGGGTGTTTCTGCTCGCGCGACTCTGGCCGTCGCTGTCCGGCAGTGAAGAATGGTTCTACATCGTCAGCGGCGCCGGGGCGTGCACCCTGTTGCTCGGCGCTTATTGCGCGATGTTCCAGAATGACCTCAAGGGTCTGTTGGCCTACTCGACCATCAGCCACCTGGGCCTGATTACCCTGTTGTTGGGTCTGAACAGCCCGCTGGCGGCCGTGGCCGCCGTGTTCCACATTCTCAACCATGCGACTTTCAAGGCCTCGCTGTTCATGGCCGCCGGGATCATCGACCACGAAAGCGGCACCCGCGACATTCGCAAGCTCAGCGGCCTGGTCAAGCTGATCCCGTTCACCGCCACCCTCGCCATGGTCGCCAGCGCCTCCATGGCCGGTGTGCCGTTGCTCAACGGCTTCCTCTCGAAAGAGATGTTCTTCGCCGAAACCGTGTTCATCAACGCCACGGCGTGGGTCGAAGCGACCTTGCCGATCGTCGCGACCATCGCCGGGACGTTCAGCGTTGCCTACTCCCTGCGTTTCACCGTAGACGTGTTCTTCGGCCCGCCTGCCACCGACCTGCCGCACACGCCGCACGAACCGCCACGCTGGATGCGTGCGCCGGTGGAGTTGCTGGTGTTCGCCTGTCTGGTGGTCGGAATTTTCCCGGCGCAAGTGGTCGGCCCGTTGCTTGCCGCCGCCGCGCTGCCGGTGGTGGGCGGCACCCTGCCGGAGTACAGCCTGGCGATCTGGCACGGCTTGAACGCGCCGATGATCATGAGCCTGATCGCCATGTCCTGCGGTGTCGTGCTCTATCTGCTGCTGCGTAATCAGCTCAAGCGCGGTCGTTTCAGCCGTCCGCCACTGGTTGGCCGACTGAATGGCAAGCGCCTGTTCGAACTCAGCCTGGTGCTCAAGATGCGCCTGGCCCGTCGCCTCGAGCGACGAATCAGCACCCATCGCCTGCAAACCCAACTGTTCCTGATGGTCCTCGCCGCCGTGCTGGCCGGGTTGATCCCGATGTTGCACAGCAGCCTGAGCTGGGGCGACCGGCCGAAGATTCCGGGTTCGATTGTGTTCGTGATCCTCTGGTTGCTGGCGATTGCCTGCGCCCTCGGTGCGGCTTATCAAGCCAAGTATCACCGTCTCGCGGCACTGACCATGGTCAGCGTCTGCGGCCTGATGACCTGCGTGACTTTCGTCTGGTTCTCGGCGCCGGACCTGGCCCTCACGCAACTGGTGGTCGAAGTGGTGACCACCGTGCTGATCCTGCTGGGCCTGCGCTGGCTGCCACGCCGGATCGAAGAGGTGTCGCCCCTGCCGAGCAGCCTGCGCAAAGCGCGCATCCGCCGTATCCGCGACTTGCTGCTGTCGACCGTGGTCGGCGGCGGCATGGCGGTGCTTTCGTACGCGATGCTGACGCGCCAGACACCCAACGACATTTCCTCGTTCTACCTCAGCCGTGCGCTGCCCGAAGGGGGCGGCAGCAACGTGGTCAACGTGATGCTGGTGGACTTCCGTGGGTTCGACACCCTCGGCGAAATCACCGTGCTGGCGGCCGTGGCGCTGACCGTGTTCGCCCTGCTGCGCCGTTTCCGCCCGCCGAAAGAAAGCCTGCAGTTGCCGGCCCAGCAGCGTTTGCTCGCGCCGGACGTGGTCACCGACCTGGTCAACCCGCGTCACGCCAGCGACACCGCGCTCGGCTTCATGATGGTGCCGGCGGTGCTGGTACGCCTGCTGTTGCCGGTGGCGCTGGTGGTGTCGTTCTACCTGTTCATGCGCGGGCACAATCAGCCGGGCGGCGGCTTTGTCGCCGGGCTGGTGATGTCGGTGGCGTTCATCCTGCAATACATGGTGGCGGGCACTCAGTGGGTCGAGGCGCAAATGAGCCTGCGGCCGCTGCGTTGGATGAGCGTTGGCTTGCTGTTCGCCACGCTCACCGGCCTGGGGGCGATGCTGGTCGGCTATCCGTTCCTGACCACCCACACCTGGCATTTCGACCTGCCGTTGCTGGGCGACATTCACCTCGCCAGCGCGCTGTTCTTCGACATTGGCGTTTACGCTGTGGTGGTCGGCTCGACGCTGTTGATCCTCACCGCCCTCGCCCACCAATCGGTGCGGGGTCACAAAACCGCGTCCCAGCCTAAACCCGTCGCCATGAAGGAGGCCATCTGATGGAAGAAGTCATCGCAATCGCCATCGGTGTTCTGGCCGCGTCCGGCGTGTGGCTGATCCTGCGTCCACGGACGTTCCAGGTGGTCATGGGCCTGTGCCTGCTGTCCTACGGCGTCAACCTGTTCATTTTCAGCATGGGCAGCCTGTTCATCGGCAAGGAGCCGATCATCAAGGACGGCGTGCCGCAGGATCTGTTGCACTACACCGACCCGCTCCCGCAAGCGCTGGTGCTGACCGCAATCGTCATCAGCTTCGCCATGACCGCGCTGTTCCTGGTGGTCTTGCTGGCCTCCCGGGGCCTGACCGGCACCGACCATGTGGATGGCCGGGAGCCTAAAGAATGAATGCAATGACGCACCTGATCGCCGCGCCCATCCTGCTGCCGCTGCTGACCGCCGCGATCATGCTGATGCTCGGCGAGAAACACCGCCCGCTCAAAGCCAAAATCAATCTGTTCTCCAGCCTGTTGGGCCTGGGCATCTCGCTGTTGCTGCTGCAATGGACGCAAACTACCGACGTGCCCGGCTCCATCGGCGTGTACCTGCCGGGCAACTGGCAGGTACCGTTTGGCCTGGTGCTGGTGGTCGATCGCCTGTCGGCGTTGATGCTGGTGCTGACCGGGATCATCGGTGTCAGCGCCCTGCTGTTCGCCATGGCCCGTTGGGACAGTGCCGGTTCGAGTTTCCATGCGCTGTTCCAGATTCAGTTGATGGGCCTGTATGGCGCGTTCCTGACGGCGGACCTGTTCAACCTGTTCGTGTTCTTCGAAGTGCTGCTAGCCGCGTCCTATGGCCTGATGCTGCACGGCTCCGGCCGGGCGCGGGTGTCGTCGGGGCTGCATTACATCTCGATCAACTTGCTGGCATCGACCCTGTTCCTGATCGGCGCCGCGCTGATCTATGGCGTCACCGGCACCCTGAACATGGCCGACCTGGCGCTGAAAATCCCGCTGGTGC
>RCUN01000339.1_pt1 | contig 31878 bp, 29 predicted proteins | sample 2166181 | NCBI WGS metagenome assembly RCUN01 (sample SAMN09932603, study PRJNA488358) | compost metagenome | feature: garden; material: soil; isolation source: compost soil in crotononitrile-enriched culture | place: Germany: Experimental Botanical Garden Goettingen | collected 2016-01-27 | reverse complement strand
TTCTCGATCCCTTCCTTCAGCGTGACGTCGACCATTGAACAACCGTTACAACCGCCGCCAAACTGCAGGATGGCCAGCGCGTCGTCGGTGATTTCCATCAGCGTCACACGGCCACCGTGGCCAGCCAGCTGCGGGTTGATCTGCGATTGCAGCACGTATTCTACGCGCTCCATCAGTGGCGCATTGTCGTCCACTTTGCGCATTTTGGCGTTTGGCGCTTTCAGCGTCAGCTGTGAGCCGAGCTGATCGGTGACGAAGTCGATTTCAGCGTCGTCCAGATAAGGCGCGCTCAGCTCATCGACGTAAGCGGACAGCTTTTCGAACTTGAGTTCGGTATCTGTCGCTTCCACCGCGTCTGGCGGGCAATAAGAGACACCGCATTCGGCCGTCGGCGTACCCGGATTGATCACGAATACGCGGATTTGGGTGCCTTCTTCTTGGCTTGCCAACAGCTTGGCAAAGTGTTCCTGTGCAGCATCTGTTATACGGATCATAGCATTAGCTCAATAGTTGACTTCTATAGTAGGTTATAATACGCCCATTGCCGTGGTACTACAACGTGCGGCAAACGCACCAAATCTGCAACGATGCGACGCCTTGCTTCTGTAATAGTGTAGCGATTTCTGCCATGGTGCTGCCAGTGGTAACCACATCATCCAGCAATGCCACATGCTTCCCTGCCAGGTTCTCATCACAACGGAAAGCACCACGCAGATTACGCCGCCGTAGGCGCGCTATCAATTTCTGTTGTGGCGCGGTTGCCCTGATGCGGCGTAATGCCGCAGGGCGATATTCGCAGCCCAACCAGCGGGCCAGTGGCAGGGCCAACAGCTCGCTTTGGTTATAGCCACGCCGCCAGCAGCGTTTATCCTGCAAGGGTACCGCTAAAATCACCTCCGGTCTGTTCAGATGTTGCTCTCGGTGCGCCTGCAACCAGTGCAGCAGGATCAAACGAGCCAGAGTGGGAGCCAGTGCGGGTGTCTGCTGGAATTTGAAATTTTTCACCAGGGTGCTGATGGGCGGGCGATAATCCGCAACAAATACCAAAGCTTGCCAAGGGGGCGCCTTTTGCAGACATCGTCCGCAAGGCTGATGGGGATCGCCGCTGGGCAAACCGCAAACTGGGCAGCAACAAGGTTTGGCGGGCAACTTACGCAGGCAGTAGCTGCAGATGCCCTGCTGCATCAGCCGTAATGGTTGCCGGCATAGCCAACAGCGGCTGTGGATTGGTAGCATAGTCACCACCCCCTTTTTAATACTCTATGAATTTCGAGTCGTGCAAAACGCTACCGCTTGGAAGGCGACGAGTAAGGACAATAACTGATGACAGAGCTGTATTGGCAAACCTTAGGTGAAGGCGATCGCGATCTTGTGCTGCTGCACGGATGGGGACTGAATGCCGAGGTCTGGGGTTGCACGTTGGAGCGATTGGCTCCGCATTTTCGCCTACATCTGGTGGACTTGCCTGGCTATGGCCGCAGCCAGGGCTATGGTGCCGTCTCGTTAACGGAGATGGCGGAGATACTGCTGGCCGCCGCACCCAAGCAGGCTTATTGGCTGGGGTGGTCCCTTGGTGGGCTGGTAGCCGGGCAGATCGCCCTTATGCAGCCTGAGCGGGTAACCGGGCTGATCACCGTGGCTTCTTCGCCCTGCTTTACGGCGCACGAGCCGTGGCCGGGGATCCGCCCGGAGGTGCTCAGTGGCTTCCAGCAGCAGCTCAGCCATGATTTCCAGCGCACCGTGGAGCGCTTCCTCGCGTTGCAAACGTTGGGCACGGAAAGCGCTCGCCAGGATGCGCGCCAGTTGAAAACCGTGGTGCTCAACCAGCCGATGCCGGGCGTTGAGGTGCTTAACGGCGGCCTGGAGATGCTACGTACGGTGGATCAACGCCAATCAATGGCGACACTGACGATGCCGGTACTGCGTATTTATGGTTACCTTGACGGGCTGGTGCCGCGCAAAGTGGCTAGCCTGCTGGACGAATTGTGGCCGAACTCCACCTCTGAGGTGATCGCCAAAGCGGCCCATGCGCCGTTTATCTCTCACCCCGAAGTATTCGCTAACATTATTAATCAATTTGTTGCAACCGAGTAATGGCGCGGTCTTGCGGCGATATCTCATTGATTACAGATTATAAAAGCACAAAACGGCGGTAAATTTTCAACCAATAAGTGGATAAAAACTAAACCTGTTCGATACTTGAAGGGGTAAATGCGTGGCTACAAGGTGAATATGGGCTTATCAATCTTCACCTTGGCGATTTGTTTCTGGGCAGAGGGGGCTTCGTCAGGGAAAGCAACGAAGCTGTTAGACGTCGCAGTAGCCAAGCTCGATGACGCATTTGTTGTTAGTCGCTTTCATAAAAATCCAATTTATCCATTGAGAGGTATTGTCATGAAATCATTGAAGATGATCGTTGCGGCGTTGATTGTAGGTTCAGTGTCTTTCGGTTCGATGGCTGCAACCTTGCTAACTAAGGACGAGCTGGATAAGAACCCAGGCAAGTATGAGAAAATTGGCACCGTGTCTTCAACTGCGCAAGCCACCGATCCGATGGACTTGAAAGATGAATTGTCCAAACTGGCCGATGAGAAAGGGGGCCAATATTATGTCGTACTGGCTGCCCGTGAGCATGGCAAGTTCAGCGCCGTAGCTGACGTGTATAAAGACAAGCAATAATCTTCAAGTGCGGGGGCGCAGGCAAACTATTGCGCCCCTGTATTCACTCCTTCAAACGATAAATCACCGTTTGACAAGCCAGCCCTTCCGGACAACTTTTGCAGCTGCCACTCAGGCATTCACTGCTATCGAGCTCAATACGTTCAACTTTCCCCATCGCGGCCAAACGTTGCAGCATTGCCTCTACCAATGGCAAGGGTGTTGCCAACTGTTGACTCAGCTGTTGTGCCTGAGCGCTGCCCCGTAGGGCAAGCGCATCACGGATTTGCAGCAGGCTGGCCATTAGTGGCAGTCACCCGAACTTTGACAACAGGACGCCGAGGTGGCACTACGCAAACGGATCGTTACGCGGCTCCGTGCCTTGCGCAAGCCCAATAGCACCAGCGCATTGAACAGAAGCACGATCAGGATCGCCGTCGCGCTGTATTGCGGATGTTGGTTGAAGGTCGCGAACTGATAGAACAGCGTTGCCAGCGAATAGGCCACGTTCAGCCCCCACAGGATGGAGAAGGTCATCCAACCACGGCTGGACTCACGTGCAATGGCTCCCATCACCGAGACGCAGGGAACGTACAGCAACACGAAAATCAGATAGCTGTAGGCTGAGATTGAAGTGCCAAATTTGCTACTCATGACGCCCATTGAGCCCACGCCCATCTCACCATCGCCCTTGCTGGCTTCGATAGGGTTGGAGAGTACGCTCAGGCTGAAGGTGTTCTTCAGGCCCTGCCAGGTTTCATTGACGGCGGCACCGAGTTCATCAAGCAGATTGAAGTTGGCGGCATCGAAGTGCTCATTGGTGATGTTCTCTGCGGTGTACAGCGTGTTGAGCGTCCCGACCACCACTTCTTTGGCCATCGCCCCCGTCACCAGCCCGACGGTTGCCTGCCAGTTATCACTGTGTACGCCCATGGGTTGCAACAGCGGAGTCAGCACCTTGGAGACTGAGGCCAGCGCTGAATCATTGATGCTGTCTACCGGCTGGCCGCTGAACGAGAAGCTGTTCAGGCCGCCAATAAAGATGCTGGCAATCACGATCACTTTCCCGGCGCGTAACACGAAGCCCTTCAGGCGTTGCCAGGTTTGCAGCAGCAGGCTTTTCAGATGCGGCACGTGATAAACCGGCAGCTCCATCACGAACGGCGATGCTTCGCCGCGCATAATGGTGTATTTCAGCACCAGGCCGGTGAGGATCGCCACCACGATGCCGAGCATATACAGCGAGAACACCACGCCCGCGCCATCCTGGCCGAAGAAGGCCGCGGCAAATACGGCAAAGATTGCCAAACGCGCGCCGCAGGACATAAAGGGGGCCATCATGATGGTGATCAGGCGTTCACGTGGGGCATCCAAGGTGCGTGCGCCCATAATGGACGGCACGTTACAGCCAAAGCCGACGATCAGCGGCACAAAGGATTTACCCGGCAACCCGAGCGCCTGCATCAGGCGGTCCATGACAAATGCCGCTCGCGCCATATAGCCGGAGTCTTCCAGGAATGACAGGAACAGATACATCATGCCGATCTGGGGAACCAGCGGCAGCACGGTATTGATACCGCCGCCCACGCCCTGCGCCAGGAAGACGGTCAGCCACTGCGGGAAATGCAGGGTATAACCGACCCACTGGATGCCCTGAATAAAGATGGCCGCCGAACCGAGATCGAAGATTGGTTGCAGTGCGCCGCCGATGTTGATCGCCAATACGAACATGATGTACATCACCAGCAGGAAGATTGGCACCCCCAGCCAGCGGTTGAGGATCACCCGATCCAGCACCTCCGTCAGGCGGTTTGGCAACGCCAGTTTGGCGTTGCTGACCGCATCGCAGATAGTGGCGATCGACTGGTAGCGGGCATCGGCAATCACCAGCGCGGGATCTTCCTGCTGCTGCTGTTGCAGCGCTAACCTGGAATGTGCCAGCAGCTCGGTGGCTTTCCCGGCCAACTGATGGCTGTAGATGTCGCCCTCCAGCATTTGCAGAGCCAACCAGCGCCGCTGTTCGGTGGGCAATTGTTGAGGCATGGCCTCGGTCAGCGTAGTGATTTCGTCTAGCAGCAGCGGCGGATAGGCCACCAGCGCTTTTAACTGGTTGAAGCGATGATTATCGATGGTCTGTTTCAGCAGGCCAATGCCGTCGGCCTTGGTAGAAACCATGGATACCACCGGACAGCCAAGGCGCTCGGCCAGGGCGGCGACATCGATCTCAATATTCTGGCTCTTGGCAATATCTTGCATGTTCAAGGCCACGATGCACGGAATACCCAGCTCCAGCAGTTGCAGCGTCAGGTAGAGGTTGCGTTCCAGGTTGGAGGCATCGACCACGTTGATCAGCATATCCGCATCACCGCTCAGGATGTAATGACAGGCGATCTGCTCATCCAGCGAGGTTTGTTCGGAGATGGTGGTGAGTGAGTAGGTGCCAGGTAAATCCACCAGCGTGACCTGTGACTGCGGCGTCGTGAACTGGCCTTCTTTACGCTCAACCGTCACCCCAGCCCAGTTACCGACCCGCTGGCGCGACCCGGTGAGCTGGTTGAACAGCGTCGTCTTGCCCGAGTTCGGGTTACCGATTAAGCCAATAGTGATTTTTTTCATAAACCAACGTGATATCAGTAAATTAAGTATCGGCCGCGTTTGCACACGGCAACTGCCTGAGGCGGGGACAGCGCGTTACGGTTGGCTATCTAGCAGGATCAGGTCTAAATCTTTTTTCCGCAGTACCAGGCTAACGCGGCGAGTCTTTATTTCTATCGGGTCACCAAGCGGTGCCACGCGGACTACGTCAAACTGCGAGCCGGGCAGCATGCCAAGCGACAGCAATTTCTGGCGGTAGGCCGGGCTAATCTCGCTGGAGAAGCCGGTGATTTTATAGGTATGTTTAGGAAGCAGCTGCATATTGCCTTCTCAATGAGTTGGGAATTCCCACAGGAATGCCACCTTCAGACCATTTGCTACCCAGACAACTTGCGAAAAGATGAATGGGGCCAGAAGCGCCGAGTTATGAAGCGGAGCAAGGAATACGCAGAATCATAGTGATAACAATTATCGTATTCAATACGGAATGTATGGGCAATTGTAAGTATTGTCACATCTGCAATGGACGCCTTGCCAGCCTTAGTTTTAGCATTAAGCCAAACGCACTGCAAATGAGCGCAAAAGGTTAATTAAGTTGCAAATTTGTGCATTTTCTTGCAGTGATGAAACAGTTGTAGCTCTATTAGCGTGGCTGAACGTTTTATGGCGCAGATCTGGCAACATCGCCTGCTGTAAATGAGAGGGGTAAGTATTTGTGTTTACGGCACAATCGACGTCCTGAAAGGGCGGTGTTAATAAGGGTGTTAATAAGGGTGTTAACAACGGGGCATTTTTACCGGTATGGGGGCTGAAAGCGATGACGCGAAACAGGGTGACAAAAAAATCGCCATTTTATTGCGGCAGGTCAAAATTGTCGGGCTGCCGCAACCAGTGGCGCTAGAAAAGATGAAAGCCAGGGGAACGAGCAACTGGCTAAATTTTTCTACTAAAGTTGAACATGACTTTCAAGCAAATAAATTCCATGGCGATGAGCTACCTAATACCATCATGCTAATATCAAACGATATAAAAACCCCATCATGGACTACGTTGTCGCGCACAATTCCGCTCTACTAGAAGCGCCAGGCGCGACAAGTATCCTTCTCTACGAGGTCAGGACGATGTTACAGCAGCATGACGCTACCCCGGCAATCGGCATCGATTTAGGCACCACCAATAGCCTGATCAGTGTCTGGCAAGACGGGGAGTCGCGCTTAATCCCCAACGCGCTCAATGAATTTCTTACCCCCTCGGTCGTCAGCATTGATGAAGATGGGTCAATATTGGTTGGCCGCTCTGCGTTATCTCGCCTGACGACCCACCCACAAAAGACGGCAGCGTTGTTTAAACGTTACATGGGCAGCAAGAAGAAATTCAAACTGGATCAACAGACGTTTGACGCCCCAGAGCTATCGGCGATCGTGCTGAAATCGCTGAAATCAGACGCAGAGAGTTTTCTTGGCCAGCCGATCCGCGACGTGGTGATTTCGGTACCTGCCTATTTTAGCGATGAGCAACGCAAGCAGACCCGTTTTGCCGCTGAGCTGGCCGGTTTAAATGCGGTGCGGCTGATTAATGAACCGACTGCGGCTTCGATGGCTTATGGCCTGCACACCCAGGGGGTTGGCCGTACTTTGGTGTTTGACCTGGGTGGAGGCACTTTTGACGTCACGGTATTGGAATATGATCTGCCGCTGATTGAGGTGCACGCTTCTGCGGGGGATAACTATCTTGGCGGTGAAGATTTTACCCAGGCAATCATTAAAGCCTGCCTCAACGAATGGCAACTGAACGCCTCGCAGATCGCGCCCCATGATATGGCACGGTTGTATGATTGCGTCGAGCAGTGGAAATGCCAACTTAATCAGCAACAGGGCTCGCATCAGCTGCATTGGCAATGGCAGGATCGGCAATGGGAAATAGAGCTGGATGAACGTAAAGCAGGGGAGATCTGGTTGCCACTGCTTAATCGCCTGCGCGCACCGATTGAACAGGTGTTGCACGATGCTCGTTTGCAACCGCAGCAGATGGATCACCTGGTATTGGTCGGCGGAGCCACTAAGCTGAACACCATCCAAAAACTGGTGGTGAAGCTATTTGGTCAGTTGCCGCATCAGCACCTCGATCCCAGAACCATCGTAGCGCTAGGTGCCGCAGTACATGCCGCCTGCCGCCTGCGCGATCAGAATATCGACGAAGTGATCCTGACGGATGTCTGCCCCTATACGCTGGGCATCGCTACCTCGAATGCGGATCGGCATGGGATTTTCTCACCGATCCTGGAACGTAATACCGTGGTCCCGACTTCACGGGTTGAAAGCTTCACCACGACGCATGTGGAGCAAAAGGCGATCCGGATAGCGATCTATCAGGGTGAAAGCCCACATGTTGACAACAATATCCTGGTGGATGAGTTTACCGTGCCGGTAAAACCTAACGGCCATATTCAATCACTGGACGTTCGTTTCAGTTACGATATCAATGGGCTGTTAGAGGTTGATGTCCATCTGCCAGACAGTGGTGACTCCTTCTCAAAAGTGATCGACCACAGCCCCATTGGTCTGAGCCCAGAACAGCGAAAACAAAGTCAGCAGCGTTTGCAGGAGCTAAAAGTGCATCCACGCGATACGCTGTCTAACCGTACCTTGCAAGCTCGGCTGGAAAAAGCCTGGGCGCAGTCACTGGGGGATGAGCGTATGGAGATCGGTTTGTGGTTGCAGGAGTTTGAAGCGGTGTTGGTTAGCCAGCAGGAGCAAAAAATCCAGCCCATACGCCTGCGGCTGGAACGTTTTCTGGACGAGATGAGTTTCTGAACGTCAACTGCCCCCATAAAACGTTGGGGGCAGTTCCTCAAGCCACAATCCTCAGCGTTTTTCTCCTGGCTGCGGGCCATATTGGTTCGCGTGCTTCACGCCGGGGAGCAGCAGATACAGCAGGATCAGATAGGGCATGCATATCAGCAACACCGCTTCAAAGACCGGGTATTTACGGTTTAAATCATGACTGCGCCGCAGCAGTGCGCTGAACGTATTGAGCAGTAGTAACCCGATAATGACCCAGGCCGAAAGCACGTTGATGAACAGTAGGTAAACCGCAACCATCACCAGCGGTACTAGCGTCAGCTGAGCCAGCAGCCCCAGGCGGTTGATGCGTCGGTCAAATTGCCAGAACTGCCAGAAGCGAGTGTCTGGTCTTTGCTCTTTCGCACGCTGTTTTTCAATGACGCGCTGCTCCGATAGCTGCACTAATAACCCGGCATTCAATCGCAGAATGGGGGAGAGGCGGTTATCTGCCAGGCAGGCCATCAGCTGCTGACGTTCATCTTGATCCAACTTATCCCAATCGTAGTCATACAGGCGATAGCCAACCTGAGCTATTTTGGTCAGCAATGAGTCCCGGGCAAACAGCGTTGAGTTCCCCAGGGCTTTGGGCTTTTTACCGTTAAGCAATGCCTGCCGTAGCTCCGCTTCCCCCTGATTGCCGCAGTCTAACCGTTCAAGCGCCTCCCGGCTTCTGTCCTGTATTGACTGGTCGCCATGGCGCAGTAAAAATGCGTGAAGCAAGGCTTGCTCGGCTATCGGAGCCTGTTCTATCTCATCAGGCCAACTGGCAACACGATGATAGAAATGATCGACATTAGTGCAGTTGCACAGCTCTGACTGGCTCTGTACGCGGAGCAAAAACGGGTTAATAGATACGGGTAATTCCAACCAGCAAAGGTAGTGCAGACGGTTATCCAACCTCAGTTGTTGCTCGAGCTGCCAGACCAGGTCACCCTTTGCCGGGTCGAGTTGCCGGATTAATGGGTACAGTTCGTAGACGGGATGTTGTTCACTGAGCGTTAAGTGGTTTATCTGACGGACAGTATCGATATGCCCGGCCGCCCCGTTGAGTAATAGCACCAGTAAACAGGTTTGCCGGTATTGATCCCAGGGTGCGGTAGCGTCGCTAAACGGTGGGATCTCAATCTGGTCCACGGCAGCTAAATAATTCAACCAGTCATTGATGGTGCCAAGCTGTGCACTAAACGCCGGTTCCTGATACAAGCGGTTCAATCGTGCTGGTGACAGGTAACGCCATTGCCGCAGCCAGAAGACAACTTGATGCCAGCTAGCGGAGTCAGTATCGGTGTATCTCTCTGGCAGTTCGTGATCAATTGGGCCATCCAGCCACTGTATAAAGTTGGCAATAACGCTCGAATCGCGCAGCCATGCCAGCCGCTGTGCCGCCTGGAGTTGCAGCCCTCGCAAGATCAGGGCCTGTAACGGATCGTTTGGTGTGGGTTGGTCAATAATTTGCTGCAACAGGCCTTCATTACCCAAGGTTAGCATGCAGGCGTGGCGGTAGAGTAATCGCAGAGGGTCGGAACCATCATCAAGCATTAGCTGGTCATACATCACACCGACATGACCGTTACCGGATTTCCAATAGATATAAGCCTGGGCAATCGGCACTTCTGCCCAGTTTAACTGAGCGGCCTCTCCCCAGCGTACCAAGGTCTGTACCGTTTGGGTCGGGGTCAGGTAATCCTGCATCTCATCATCTGCCGCTATCCCTGCTGCCGCTGGGTAAACCGGCCGATCAAAAGCCTGGATCAACAGCGGTAGATAAGCTGGATGTTGTTCACGGCACCAATTCAATAACCCTTGCTCGGCCTGCGCATGCTGCTCTAACCGATATAGCTGTAGCCAATAATCAAACGCCCGCTGATTATCCTGCAGCAAAGCACAATGCCGGGCAGCCAGGTACAACCAATCGCTATTTTCTGCGTCCAGCTCCAGCTGTGCCAAACAGTGATCCCGCAACGTTTCGCTGGGAACTTCTGCCAGGCTGTACCATTGCGCCAGCTGTTTCATCAACCGTGGGCAATCAGGCCAGTAAATCACTGATGGATTACTCAGCAGTAAACGCAGCATCCATTCTGGCTCATTCCAGTACAGATGATACGCATGGCGGAAGAAGGCAACGGTTTCTACTTGAGCAGGCAGGCTGATTGACGACAGTGTGGAAAGATCGAAGATATCGGCGCGGGCGATATAGTCTAAATAATCATCCATCCTGGCCGCGTCGTCCTGCTCCAGTTCATTCAGGCGATGCCGCCAGTTCAAACGGTCTGCTAATAGTCTGACGCAGTCGGTGGAGATACATGCTGAGTGGTAAACCCGATCGAGCAGATGCCAGCGCAGCCGATCAATGAGCGCAATATCGTACTGATCCAGCTGAGCGATATAGCGATGCCAGCTTTGTGGCTGATAACGCGTTTCCGGGGTATTCAACAGAGCGTCGAATTGGGCCAGCATGCTCTCGAATAATGATTCTGCAGCGGATGGCGGCGGCTCGGGGGTCTGTTCGAGTTGAGTTGTTCCCTCATTATGAGGACCGTCATCTTCAGCACTGTGTGCAGAACGCAGCATAAACGGGGTCTCGGCCAGTTTTCGCGCGTGCTCAAAAGCCTGACGTAATAACTGAAACCCGCTCGGGTCATTTTCAGGATGATGGTCGGGGAGCTTACTGCGATAGGCGGCGCGAATGGCCTGCTGATCGTCCGTTGGCTCAATGCCTAATATTTGCCAGCAACGTTGATTCATGACCAGTCAACCTCTTCTAGGGACGCCGGTTTATCCATTTCATGGCAGTCAATATGCCAGGCCAGATGTTTAAGAGGGCTATCGTCTTGGCAATAGAGGTGCTGTTGCATCTGAATATAGTTTTTCGTTCCACTGTAATGGCAAAAAGCATATTGCTGTTGCTCAGGGGTCTCCTGATTTAATGATTGCCAATAGGCTCGGCCAACGAAAAACGCGGCGTAATAGCTCTCCCAATTGGCGTAATAGTGGCGTGCACGCAATGCTAGCCGAGTATGGAACCACAGATTTTCCTCAGCGGTAAACCAGCCATGGAGCTGAGCAACGCGACAAAGAAAACTCAGCCGCCCCAGGTCCCAGGAACGGATGCCTCCATCACCACAAATAACCGCCGTATCAGCGACTATTTGCATCAACACCTGTTCTTCAACTGACTGTTGTTCCACATGCTCCTGCCATTGCGTCGGACTGAGACGATGCCAGAGAGAATAGTAGTGTGCCAGCTCTCTCGCATGCCCTGCATCCACCATGCGTAATATCATATTGATCACACCAGAGCGCGAAGTGATCCCCCAGCTTTCTTTTAAATCGAAAGTGGTGTCGAAGGGATAATATTTTAGCGAGTCAAAGGTGCAGCCGGTATGAGCATTTATCGCGACCATGGGGGCTGAAAGAGCCATTAGCCATTGCTGATATTGTTGTTCCATCAATCAAGTTCCAATAAATCCCTGTGTTATACCGGCATCAGCGGCCTGCCGATTAAGTCAGGTAAGGGTCCGAACGGAGAGACGATCTATAAGCCAGCGATGTCTCTTGAACAGGAGGTTTGTCCAAGAGACAGCCGAAGGAGGGGATAAAGGTTTATCCCCTCAGCTCATTATTTCTTGCCAAATGCAGCGGCCAGCGCGTCACCCATGGCACTGTTACCTGCCGGGGGGCTGTTGCGTGGTTTAGGCTTATTAGCCGCAGGGCGTGAGTTTTTATCGCGAGCTGGAGCGTTATTATTGCCCCCGCCACGGCGTGGTGAACCTTCACCCGGCTGCTCATCCAGGCGCATGCTCAGTGCGATACGCTTACGCTGCAGATCGACCTCCATCACCTTCACCTTGACGATATCGCCGGCTTTCACCACGGTATGTGGATCTTCAACGAACTTGTCCGCCAATGACGAGATGTGCACCAGGCCATCCTGATGAACGCCGATATCAACAAAGGCACCAAAGTTGGTGACGTTGGTGACCGAACCTTCCAGGATCATCCCCACCTGCAGGTCGTTGAGGGTTTCCACCCCTTCGGCGAAGGTAGCCGTTTTGAATTCCGGGCGTGGGTCGCGGCCCGGTTTTTCCAGCTCTTTCAGGATGTCGGTGACCGTCGGTACGCCGAATTTCTCATCGGTAAAGTCGCTGGCTTTCAGGCTGCGTACCGCGCTCGGGTTGCCCATCAAATCTTGCAGAGCCTGGCGGGTTGCGGCCAGAATGCGTTCCACCACCGGGTAGGTTTCCGGGTGAACGGTTGAGGCATCCAGCGGGTTATCGCCGTGGTTGATGCGCAGGAAGCCCGCACATTGCTCGAAGGCTTTTGGCCCCAAACGGCTCACTTTCAGTAACTGTTCACGATTGCTGAAGCGGCCATTCTCATCACGCCAGGTAACGATATTCTGCGCCATCATGCGCGTCAGGCCAGCTACGCGGGTCAGCAGCGGCACAGAGGCGGTGTTCAGGTCAACGCCAACGGCGTTCACACAGTCTTCCACTACCGAGTCCAGCTTCTTGGCTAACTGGCTTTGGCTGACGTCGTGTTGGTATTGGCCCACGCCGATAGATTTCGGATCGATCTTAACCAGTTCGGCCAGTGGATCTTGCAGACGGCGGGCGATGGAAACCGCACCGCGCAGCGAAACGTCCAGGTTCGGGAACTCCAACGCGGCCAGCTCGGAAGCGGAATACACCGAAGCTCCGGCCTCGCTGACGATCACTTTCTGGGCTTTAACGTCCGGGAACTGCTGTTGCAGCTCGGCAAAGAAACGCTCGGTCTCGCGTGATGCGGTGCCGTTACCGATGGCAACCAGCTCAACCTTGTGTTTGATGCACAACGCGGCAACGACCGCAGCGGCTTTGGCTGCCTGCCCGGTGTGCGGATAAACGGTATCGGTGGCAACCAGCTTGCCGGTAGCATCCACCACCGCCACTTTAACGCCAGTGCGCAGGCCAGGATCCAGGCCCATGGTAGCGCGCATACCGGCCGGGGCTGCCATCAGCAGATCGTGCATGTTGCGGGCGAAAACGTTGATCGCTTCGTCTTCCGCACGCTCACGCAGGGTGCTCATCAGCTCGGTTTCCAGATGCAGCAACACCTTGATGCGCCACGTCCAGTTAACCACGGATTTACGCCAGGCATCTGCCGGCGCGTTGTTCAGGCGCAGGTTGAGATGGTTGGTGATAATCAGCTCGCCCTGGCTTTCACGCGGGGTTTCTTCAAACTGCGGATCGGCGTTCAGCGCCAGTTGCAGCACGCCTTCATTGCGGCCACGGAACATTGCCAGCGCACGGTGTGAAGGCACTTGCGCAATTGGTTCGTGGTGATCGAAGTAGTCGCGGAATTTCGCGCCTTCCTCTTCTTTACCCTCGACAACCTTGGACACCAGATGGGCGTTTTTCCACAGGTAGTCACGCACCTTGGCCAGTAGGGTCGCGTCTTCGGCAAAGCGTTCCATCAGGATGTAGCGTGCGCCGTCCAGCGCCGCTTTGACGTCTGCCACGCCTTTCTCGGCATCGACAAATCCTTCGGCCAACTGTTCTGGCTGCTGTTGCGGATCTTGCCACAGGGAGTCTGCTAGCGGCTCCAGACCGGCTTCAATAGCGATCTGCCCACGGGTGCGGCGTTTCGGTTTGTAGGGCAGGTAAAGGTCTTCGAGTTCGGTTTTGCTTTGTGTGGCGTTGATTGCCCCCGCCAACTGTTCGGTCAGTTTACCCTGATCTTCAATGGACTTGAGGATGGTTTGGCGGCGATCTTCCAGTTCACGCAGATAGCCCAGACGAGTCTCCAACTGACGCAGTTGGGTATCATCCAGGCCCCCGGTGACTTCCTTACGATAGCGTGCGATAAACGGCACGGTATTACCTTCATCCAGCAGACGGATGGCGGAGTCAACTTGCTCCGGGCGGGCCTGCAGTTCGGTTGCAATAATGCGGCTCAGTGGATCAGTCATAAGTCAGGTATCTGTTAGCAGCGATAATCGATAGGGGGATAGTTATACGTTTTGCAGGGGGAAAATGCCAGTCCAGAGGGCCGAGGTTTTGATGGGCGCAGCATGCAGCGCCCCTACGGTCTCAACTATTCTTCGTCTTTGATATATTCGATCTCGTTGACCGTCCAGTAGGCAATACCTGCCGGGGTCTCAACCGTGGCCGTATCCCCCACCTCTTTTTTCAGCAAGGCGCGAGCCATTGGTGAGTCGATGGAGATGTAGTCTTTACGGCCAAATATTTCGTCGTAACCCACGATGCGAAAGCGTTTGGTATCGCCATCGTCATTCTCGATCTCTACCCAGGCCCCAAAGAACACTTTGCCCGCCTGCTGTGGCGAATAATCGACAATTTTCAGCTGCTCGAGACACTTGGTGAGGTAACGCACCCGGCGATCGATCTCACGCAGCCGCTTTTTATTGTATTGGTAATCGGCATTTTCACTTCGGTCGCCCAGGCTGGCGGCCCAGGTGACTTTCTTGGTCACTTCCGGGCGGTCTTCACGCCACAGGAAATCCAGTTCTTTTTTGAGCTTGTTGTAACCCTCACGGGTGATCAGCAATGTTTTCATTGTCATCCATCATCGAATCACAGGAGCAGTGGGCATTCTCGCATAAAGCAGCCACCATATCCGTTGGCGTTTTTTTTATAAACCTGAGGTACACTGCCAATTCGCCAGTCTTGCGGTTTTCTGCCAAGAGTGTACATCATACGCAGCGGGAAGTTTTTACCGATCTGCGGCTCCGGCTTAAGTGAAAATTGTTGATATTTGGGCAAAAGAATAAGCTTTGTAACAATTTCGTCTAGAATATATACCATTAAACGCTGTCAGTAATGATGGAGTTTTTGAACAATACGAGGCTGTTGCCAAATAGCCGCCAGCGGTGCCGATGCATAAGTGCGGGCCACAGTCTAGAATCAGGCAATACAGCCTTTGGGAGTCAGACAATGCAAGAGAATCACAAGATTCTGGTCGTCGATGATGACATGCGCCTGCGTGCGCTTTTAGAGCGTTACTTAACCGAACAGGGCTTCCAGGTTCGCAGCGTTGCCAACGCTGAGCAAATGGATCGTTTGCTGACGCGTGAGTCTTTCCATCTGATGGTATTAGACCTGATGTTGCCGGGTGAAGACGGGCTGTCCATTTGCCGTCGCCTGCGCAGCCAAAGCAACCCGATGCCGATCATTATGGTGACCGCCAAGGGAGAAGAAGTGGACCGTATCGTCGGGCTGGAAATCGGTGCCGATGACTATATCCCTAAGCCGTTCAACCCGCGTGAACTGCTGGCTCGTATCCGTGCCGTGCTGCGCCGCCAGGCCAACGAACTGCCGGGTGCGCCTTCTCAGGAAGAGGCGGTGATCGCCTTTGGTAAATTCAAACTGAACCTCGGCACGCGCGAGATGTTCCGTGAAGATGAACCTATGCCATTAACCAGCGGTGAGTTCGCCGTGCTGAAAGCCTTGGTCAGCCACCCACGTGAACCGTTGTCGCGTGATAAGCTGATGAACCTGGCCCGTGGCCGTGAATACAGTGCGATGGAGCGTTCCATCGACGTGCAGATCTCGCGCCTGCGCCGCATGGTCGAGGAAGATCCGGCACATCCACGCTATATCCAGACCGTTTGGGGTCTTGGCTACGTTTTCGTCCCGGACGGCAGTAAGGCATGAGGAGATTACGCTTTTCACCGCGTAGCTCGTTTGCCCGAACTTTGCTGTTGATCGTCACCTTGCTGTTTGTCAGCCTGGTGACGACCTATCTGGTGGTGCTTAACTTCGCCATCCTGCCCAGTCTGCAGCAGTTCAATAAGGTATTGGCGTACGAAGTTCGTATGCTGATGACCGATCGGCTGCAACTGGAGGACGGTACCTTGCTGGAGGTGCCGCCAGCGTTCCGCCGCGAGATCTACCGCGAGCTGGGCATTTCGCTTTATACCAACGCGGCTGCGGAAGAGAGCGGCCTGCGCTGGGCGCAACACTACCAATTCCTTAGCCAGCAGATGGCGCAGCAACTGGGTGGCCCGACCGATGTCCGCGTCGAGGTGAACAAAAACTCCCCGGTGGTCTGGCTGAAAACCTGGTTGCAGCCGGATATCTGGGTGCGCGTCCCGCTGACCGAAATCCATCAAGGCGATTTCTCGCCGCTATTCCGCTACACCCTGGCGATTATGTTGCTGGCGATAGGCGGCGCCTGGCTGTTTATCCGCATTCAGAACCGCCCTCTGGTGGAGCTTGAGCATGCTGCTTTACAGGTAGGCAAAGGCATTATTCCGCCGCCGCTACGTGAGTATGGTGCCTCTGAGGTGCGCTCGGTAACCCGGGCCTTCAACCAGATGGCCTCTGGGGTGAAGTTACTGGCCGACGATCGCACGCTGCTGATGGCGGGGGTCAGTCATGACTTGCGCACGCCGCTGACGCGTATCCGTCTGGCGACGGAAATGATGAGCGAGCAAGACGGTTATCTGGCGGAGTCGATCAATAAAGATATCGAAGAATGTAATGCCATCATCGAACAGTTTATTGATTACCTGCGTACCGGCCAGGAGATGCAAACCGAAATTTGCGATTTAAATTCCATTCTGGGCGAAGTGGTGGCGACAGAAAGTGGCTACGAACGGGTGATTGAAACCGATATTCTGCCGGGTGAGCTGATGGTGAATGTGCATCCGCTCTCGATCAAACGTGCGGTGGTGAACATGGTGGTGAATGCGGCGCGCTATGGCAACGGCTGGATCAAGGTCAGCAGCGGGCGAGAACTGCAGCGCGGCTGGTTCCAGGTGGAGGATGATGGCCCTGGTATCAAGCCGGAAGAGCTGAAGCATCTGTTCCAACCCTTTGTGCGCGGCGACAGTGCGCGTAGCACCAGCGGCACCGGGTTAGGGTTGGCGATCGTGCAGCGCATCATTGACGCTCATGCTGGCGTGCTGGATATCGGCACCAGCGAGCGTGGTGGGCTGCGTATCCGAGCCTATCTCCCAATACCGATCGAGAAGAAAGAAACTTCCAGCGGGAATCCGCCAGCCAAAGAGAACGCCTGATATCCTGACTTAAGGCCGCAGCATTGTGGCCTGGTCAGGGTTTCGTGCCGTATCCTGCCGCTTCTTCATGCAGACGCTGACCACCAATGGCCTGCCATGGATCGATTAACTCAATGCCGCAATGGAGAAAGTCTTTGATATTGCGCGTAGCAAGGGTGGCGCCATATTGTAGACAGATGGCGGCGATTTGTGTGTCGGGCATGCTCATTAACTTCCCTTGACGCTGGTTTCGGCCCATCAGTTGTGCATACTGCATTGCGCTCATTGCATCAAATGGCAGAATTTGCTCATCAAACTTTGTCTGTATTGCCTCTGCCAATTTGAGTTTTAGTTCCCGCTGTCGCTTGCCTTCCGGCATACGGGCAACGCCACTGAACAACTCAGCAACCACAATCGCGCTTAGATACAGCTCATTATTGTCTTTTTCGTCTAGCCAGGTGATGACGTTGTAATGCGGATAGGGGCGCATCATTTCTGAAATGATATTAGTGTCGAGAATAATCATGCTTTGTCATCTTCATCGCCAAAGGTAACTATGCGTGGCATCTCGTCGCGCGGCGGGATATCCAGTTCTACGCCATCGAATTCGGCAAAGTGCTGGTGCATCCAAGTTCCCAAGCCATAACTGGCTGGCTTCTTCATTAAGGCCTGTTTCAAGATCATGCGCGCTTCCTCCTCCATGGAATGACCATTTTTAGCCGCTGAAATGCGCAACAGCTCTTTTATTTCATCATCTAGATCCCTGACGGTTATGGTAGCCATTCAAACCTCCTGTGCTAGCAATGATAGCATTGCTCTATATTCCTGCTTGATTGTCTAAAAATCAATCAAAAAATAGAAAAGGCGCGGAATTCCGCGCCTTGGCTTAGGGGGTAATCAACGCTATTACAGTTTCGGACCCGAGCTGACCAGTGCAGCGCCTGCCGGGGTATCGGTGTATTTGTCGAAGTTGGTGATAAAGCGGTTCGCCAGATCGTGCGCCTTCTCTTCCCACTCCTCTATGCTGGCATAGGTGGCACGTGGGTCGAGGATGGCCGGATCAACGCCTGGCAGGGCAGTTGGCATCGACAGATCGAAGATTGGCAGCGTGATGGTTTCTGCCTTATCGATTTCACCATTGAGGATGGCGTCGATAATGCCGCGGGTGTCTTTGATCGAGATACGCTTACCGGTGCCGTTCCAGCCGGTATTGACCAGGTAAGCCTGGGCTCCGGCTGCCTGCATGCGCTTGACCAGCACTTCTGCATACTGGGTTGGGTGCAGTGACAGGAATGCCGCGCCAAAGCAGGCAGAGAAGGTTGGCGTTGGCTCGGTAACGCCGCGCTCGGTACCGGCCAGCTTGGCGGTGAAACCGGACAGGAAGTGGTACTGGGTCTGGTTGGCCGTCAGGCGTGATACCGGCGGCAGTACGCCGAAGGCGTCCGCAGTCAGGAAGATCACCTTGGTAGCGTGGCCCGCTTTGGATACCGGCTTGACGATGTTGTGGATGTGGTAGATCGGATAGGAAACGCGGGTGTTCTCGGTTTTCGATCCGTCGTTGAAGTCCACGGTACCGTCGGCCAGGACGGTGACGTTTTCCAGCAGCGCATCACGCTTGATGGCGTGATAGATATCTGGCTCGGCTTCTTCCGACAGCTTGATGGTCTTGGCGTAGCAGCCGCCTTCGAAGTTGAAGACGCCATCGTCATCCCAGCCGTGTTCGTCATCGCCAATCAGTTGGCGTTTCGGATCGGTGGACAGCGTGGTTTTACCGGTGCCGGACAGGCCGAAGAACACTGCCACGTCGCCTTTCTCGCCCACGTTGGCCGAGCAGTGCATGGAGGCAATGCCTTTAAGCGGCAGCAGGTAGTTCATGATGGAGAACATACCCTTTTTCATTTCGCCGCCGTACCAGGTGCCGCCGATCAGTTGCATACGCTCGGTCAGGTTGAATGCCACGAAGTTTTCCGAGTTCATTCCCTGCTGCTGCCAGTTCGGGTTGGTGCACTTGGCGCCGTTCATCACCACGAAATCAGGCTCAAAGCCTTGCAGTTCTTCATCGCTCGGGCGGATAAACATGTTTTTGACGAAATGCGCTTGCCAGGCCACTTCTGTGATAAAGCGGACTTTCAGGCGGGAATCTGCGTTAGCACCGCAGAAGGTATCGACCACGAACAGGCGCTTGCCGGAAAGCTGCTCGGTGACCAGTTTTTTCAAATCTGCCCAGACTTCAGGGCTGAGAGGTTTGTTATCGTTTTTGCCTTTACCTTGATCGGCCCACCAGACGGTGTCCCGGGTGATATCGTCACGAACGATGTACTTATCTTTTGGCGAACGGCCGGTGAAGATGCCGGTATCGACGGCAACGGCACCCAGATTGGTTACTACACCACGCTCAAACCCTTGCAGTGAAGGGTCCGTTTCTTCCTTAAACAGTAATTCATAACTCGGATTGTGAACGATTTCACCAACGTTATGAATTCCATAAGCGGCAAGATCCTGGTGGGTTATACCATTAACACGCATGTCACTACTCCTTGATCACAGAATTTCTGGCGACAATTGTAGGGATCCATGGAGATGTAACCGCGATAGGTATCAAATATTTAACGTATTAAACGTTTTTTAGTTACGTTATGAGATGTAGACCACGGAATAAAGCAAGCGTGCAAACGGTGGGGCCTGACGTGCGTCACAACTCGACGCACGTCACACCGCGGTGTTGCTTAATGCAGTTGGGTGCTGCTGTCGGCATTGCCGTTGTGAAGGGCGGCGATGTCTAACGCATCGAATACATAATGATTACCACAGTAATCACAGTGCATATCGATGTTGCCATCCTGTTCCAGCATATCGGCCACTTCTTCCGTTGGCAGCGTGATCAAGGCATCGGCACAGCGTTGGCGTGAACAGGTGCAGCGGAAGATCACGTCCTGGGGTTCGTACAGCGTAACCTCTTCCTGATGATAGAGGCGATACAGTACTTCGTTGGCCGGCAGGGTGAACAGCTCGTGATCCTTGATGGTGGCGGTCAGCTGTACCAGATGGTCGAAATCATCGGCATTGCCGTCCTGAGCTGGCAGCACCTGCAGCAACATGCCGGCAGCCGCTGGCTTGCCTTCGGCTTCGCCGGTGCGGATAAACAGGCGCGTTGGCAGCTGCTCGGACTGGCGGAAATACCCTTCCAGGCACTGGGCCAGCGTTTCACCTTCCAGACCTACCACGCCCTGATAGCGTTCACCTTCAGACGGGCTGATGGTGATCACCATAATGCCGTTACCCAGCATCTGGTGCAGGGTGCTGTCGGCCACAATCTCGCCTTCGACACGGGCTACACCACGCATTTCTTGGCGATTGTTGCCGTTGATCACTGCCAGTTTCAGCGGGCCGTCACCTTGCACCTGAACGGTAATGTCACCGTCGAACTTCAGCGTGGCGGTCAGCAGGCTGGTGGCGACCAGCAACTCGCCCAGCAGTTTTTGTACCGGTGCCGGATAATCATGGTTGGTCAGGATGTGCTGATAGGTTTCGCTGACGGTAACCAGCTCACCGCGCACCGCGTAGTTTTCGAACAGGTAACGGTGCAATTGGTCATGGTTGGACATAGTTTTCTCTCTTTGAGGCGAGGGATTATTCCTGCTCGCCAAATTTAAATTTAATCAAATCGCGCCGCTCTTTCTTGTCCGGACGACGATCCGGATGCGGCATGGTCAGCGCATTCATCTTGCGTGCCAGCGCCACTTTCTCGCGGTTGGCAATGCTGGCCTCGGTTTCCTGATACATCAGCTGCGCCTCATCGGCTCCACGCCGTTGGCTATTGATGGCCAGCACGATGACAGTACGTTCGTCGTTGCCCTGACGCAGCTTGATTTCGGCATTGACTTCAACGGCTTTACTCGGCTTGCCGCGCTGCCCGTTGTAGTGCACCTTGCCGCCGTCGATCATGTCACGGGCCAGTGCGCGGGTTTTGTAAAATCGGGCGGCCCACAGCCATTTATCCAGGCGGACGGCCTCATCCGGTGTTGCTTTGGCTTTCATTGCTCCCTCCGTTCCAAGGCCGGTATCAACTGGCGGTAGTCGTTCATCGACGGATAACGCTGGAAAGTTTTACTCGCCATGCTGGAATCCGGGTTCTGCACGCCAAGGCAGTAGCGGATACCAAACTTGCTTGCGGCATCCAGAATGGGTTCACCATCATCCACAAACAGCGTGCGCTGCGGGTCAAAGCCGGTTTGCTGCTGCACGGCCTGCCACAGACGCTGATCTTCCTTTGGATAACCAAATGTGTGGGTGGAAAGTAATAAATCAAGGTGTCGATCCAAACCGGTGTGCTCAACCTTCACCGCCAGACTGTGTGGATGCGCGTTGGTGAGCAGGATGGTGCGCTGCCCGGCATCGCGTAACGCCTGCAAAAACGGCTGGGTATCTTCACGCAGCCGAGCGCGGTTGCCGACTTCGCTGGTCATTTGGTAGATATCCAGCCCGAGGCGTTCACTCCAGTAATCAAAGCAATACCAGTTCATGGTGTGTTGCACGGCCAGGTATTCCTGGTGAATGATTTTGCTGGCGTCGTCGAAGGGAATGGCCCGTTGCTCACTTAACGCCTGCGGTACCAGCGTTAGCCAAAAATGGCTGTCGAATTCCAAATCCAGCAGGGTGCCGTCCATATCCAGCAGTACGGTATCAATATCGTGCCAATCAAACTCAGGAACCATGAACCAACTCCATAGGCGGGATAGCGGTATCCCGCGGATGATAAAAAACATACAGTCTAGTATAGGCGGATGGCAGGGCGGAGGCTACGCCATCGGGCGTATGGATATCGGGGTGAGCTGCGGGTTGAAGCAGCTGTCGTAATAGCGCTGGATATCGGCGAGGCGATGTTGGTTTTTGCGCCTGCGTTGCACCAGCCGCCAGGAGTTGTAACCCAGCACGACGACCAACACCAGCAACAGCAGGCTGGTGCCAAGATAGCGCCACAGGGTCACGATATCCGGTTCACTATGCAGGGCGATATGCCGAGTGCCGTTGGCATCGACAAAGATATTGGTGATCACCCCGTTTGCCCGGAACGGCGTATGTAGCAACATGCTGCTAAGACGCTGTAGCTCTTTCCATTGGTCGAGTGAGTTGTATTCGTTCAGCGGCTGTGTGGGCAAGGGATAATCCACCAACTGCTTGCCTTCGTCACTGGTAATCAAAAAACCGCCCGGCGGTGGGCTGTTGAGGGCCGCAGCGGCCTGACGGGTTTCCCGCACCACAAAGGCAGAGGTAGCCGCGTTACTCAGGTTTTCCAGCGATTCAGCACTGACCGGACGCAGCAGAACGTTAACGCCTTCCAGCGCCCCGGACTTGGCCCGTTTCACCAGGTTGGCCCAGTTCTTGACGTTGCCCAGATTGACCAATGCGTTCTTCAAGCGCACACAGTCGGCCTCCGTGCCACACAGGTCCTGCGTTTTCAATACGATATCCGCAAAGTCATCCAGCAGGATCATGCCTGACTTTTCAATGGCACTGGCCAATTGCGGGTTCACTTTCTGCTCGGCACCGCTTGGGTGCAGTTGCCGGTTGATGGTGGCCATCAGCGCGGCAGCTTTATCGATCACTTCCGATTCAGGCTGTGGCAGCGGGGTAGCCGTATTCCAGTAAATCCCTGAACAATCGAAAGGCATAAAGCTTGGCGCAGTGGCGCTGTTGTTGCCCGAAGGAACGTAGCACATGCCGTTGCCCTGAATTTTCAGCCTATCGCCGATATGCAGTGGAATGGCCTCCAGCGCCTGAACGCTGGTGACTTCCGTTTTCTGCGTGCCCTGTAACCACGCAGTGCTCAATTTAGCGGGTAGGCTGAGTGGAATGTAGATTAACAGTAACAACAGCACCACGAGCGAACTGGCCGCTAATACGGCGTTCTTGCCCCAATGCTGCAAGGGGAAGTTCTTCACTTCGTCATGCAGGGAAAGATAGTGCCCCTGACGTACCACCTGCCGGTTGAGGTAGATATCCACATTGGTGGTTTTACCCAGGTCCGCATTCAGGTAAGGCAGCCAGTGCGGGGGGTAGATCAAATCGATAATGCCAAAAGAGATATTACTGATTTGCCCCTGATTGGACTCACCGAATAACCCCCAGCGCTTTGGCGTGCCGCGCAGACAGTGCACCTCTTTCAGCTCTTTTTCGCTCGGGCGGCGCAACAGATGCCAGCAGCCCCAGACGATCATCAGCACCGCCACCAGAATGATCCAGGGGATCACTACCACCGGACTGATCAGGCTAAGGAACAGCAGCAGTAGGGCAGCAGAGATGAGGGCCGCTTCCTTGACGCCGTTCGGCCGGTTAAGCTCATGTTCCTCGCGGGTTTCCTTGCGAATGTTCACCAACTCAATATGTTCGCTCTCTTCTTTGCGGATGGAGGCGTTCCTTGTCGGGGTTGTAGTCACTACCGGCGAAGGTGGGCTGTCGTAAATATGATCCAGCAGCGAATGGCCGTTGAGTGAGATCACCAGCGGTAGCGTCTGGGTTTTGATCACTTCGACATGGTTATCGGCGCTGATGTACTGCTCCCAGAACGGAGGCAGATGGATCTCTTCCGAGTCGAGATAGTAGCGCCAGTTGTTGGGTTCATCGCTTGCCAGACCATAGCGGGTAATGGCATGGGTGATCGGGTAAACGTTGTCGCTCTGTGCGGTCAACGCCAGCCTGGCAGAAGGCAGGGAAGTGGAACCCGACAGCAGTTTGTTGCCCAGGTGGTTCTGTTGGTTGAGGTAATACTCGATAGCTGCCCGCTCTGGCGCGGTCAGTTTGCGGTGGTTAGGTTTGACGAACGGCAGGATACCTGCCAAGGCTGGCTGGGGGCGGAATTTAAACCACAAGTAGAGGCCAGCAGCGATCAGGCAGGCTAGCGCTAAGGCCAATATCAACGCTATTGTGCTCATGCTATTCTCGTCCTACACCCATGAAACCGCCAATCTTACGCAAAGCCAGACATTATACGGAGTTAACCGCCCAGAGATAGAATGACCCACCGTTTAGTTGTTATCCGGCTCTCATTCGTGGCTATCGTTAGGCATTTACCGTACGATTTTTTAACCTGCACGAGCATAGCAATCCTCATGGTGTCCGGATATCAGGATTATCCTATTTGCCTACCTGTTTTTTTATCCACCGGGGTAGCTGCTGGTCAGGTTTGTTAAAAAAAAGTAAATTACAGGCTAAGCTCGTTGCGGAAATGGTTCCCATTAACGCACAATGTGATCAAGATCGAGTTTAGCCAGTGGTTGACCCTTTTGCTGTCTACCACAACGCGCATATTATTATCCTGGTTACCTGCCTGAGAGTGCTGAGTATTCAGTGTATTAGGCGGTTAACCTATTTGAGGCAATCATGGATAAACAGCTGCAAAAACCTAGAATTCTGAAAGTCGAAACGGTCGCGCGCTCGCGTTTATTTAACGTTGAGTCGGTCGATCTGGAGTTCAGTAACGGTGTGCGGCGGGTCTATGAGCGTATGCGCCCTTCGGAACGCGAAGCGGTGATGATTGTGCCGGTGATAGGGGATGATTTGCTGCTGATCCGTGAATATGCGGTGGGCACCGAATCCTATGAGCTGGGCTTCCCCAAAGGGCTGATCGATCCTGGCGAAGGGGTGTTGGAAGCCGCTAACCGCGAACTGATGGAAGAGGTAGGCTTTGGGGCCAGGCGCTTTGATTTCCTCAGCAAACTGACGATGGCACCTTCCTATTTTTCCAGCCAGATGAATATCGTGCTGGCCCACGACCTCTATGCGCAAAGCCTGGAGGGGGATGAGCCAGAGCCGTTACCCCAGGTGCGTTGGCCGATAGCCAACATGATGGCACTGCTGGCGGAACCGGACTTTCGTGAGGCGCGCAATGTCAGCGCATTGTTCCTGGCAGAGGCATTCCTGCGCGGTTCACGCTAACCCTCCATCGATTCATCTGCACGGGCGCTGCTGACAAACCCGCCCGGGCTCACAACATGCGGCACCCGCCGGTTAAGATAAAAAAATGGCCAGATTGCTCTGGCCATTGTCGTTTTTAGAACAGCTCGTGACTTTCGCCACCAGGGTCTGTCAGGGTGGTTCCGGCATCATGTACCGAGAACTCTGTGGGTTGAGTGCCTTCGATAAAGTACTCGGATCGGCTACCTCCGCCCCCGTTGGACAGTTTGCCGGTGCTCTTGTCGATGGTCACGCTGACAATCCCCGGCGGTGGAGTGACTTTCTGCTCTGGCAGGCCTTCCAGCGCCACCTTCATAAAATCATCCCAAGCCGGTTGAGCACTCTTCGCCCCACCTTCACCACCGGAAATCTGATCCGGGATGGCACCTGAAGCGGAGGAACGGCCAAGATTGCGGCGGTGATCGTCGAAACCGATCCACACCGATGTCACTGTTTCTGGGCCGTAGCCGGAGAACCAGGCGTCTTTCGAACTGTTGGTGGTACCGGTTTTGCCGCCGATATCATGGCGTTTAAGATCGCGGCCTGCGCGCCAGCCGGTGCCCATCCAGCCCGGTTCACCGAAGATATTGGTGTTCAACGCATCACGGATCAGGAACGACAGCGGGGTGCTGATCACATGTGGCGCATACTGCTGGTCGTTATCCTGCTGCATCTGGGCCGGGGTTACCTGCTCAAGCTGCGGCATCGGTACGTTGGCATTGTTGCCTTCCTGCGAGACCGCCACGTTCTCGGTGTTATCATCGGAAAGCATGGCCGAACGATGCGTATCACCGTAGATCACCGGCAGGTTGCAGCTGTCGCAGACCACTTTGGGTTTGGCTTCGAATATCGCGTTACCGGTATCGTCTTCGATCTTGGTGATGAAGTACGGGTCAACCAGGTAGCCACCGTTGGCCAACACGGCATAGCCGCGTGCCACCTGTAGCGGGGTGAACGAAGCCGATCCCAGCGCCAGCGATTCCGAATGCACGATGTTTTGCGCCGGGAAACCAAAGCGTTGCAGATATTCAGCGGCATAGTCCACGCCCATGGCGCGCATTGCCCGCACCATCACCACGTTTTTCGATTGGCCAAGGCCTTGGCGCAGCCGGATAGGACCGACGTAAGTAGGTGGCGAGTTTTTTGGCCGCCAGTCGGTACCGGCACCGGCATCCCAACGGGTGATCGGCAGATCGTTGAGGATGGTGGCCAGCGTCAGCCCCTTATCCATCGCCGCGGTGTACAGGAACGGTTTGATGTTGGAACCCACCTGGCGCAGTGCCTGGGTTGCGCGGTTGAACTTGCTCTGGTTGAAATCGAAGCCGCCGACCAGCGCCTTGATAGCGCCGGTGTTAGGATCGAGCGATACCAGCGCCGAGTTCACGTCCGGCACCTGTGACAGCCACCAGTTGTCGTTAACTTTACGCACCCAGATCTGTTGGCCGGGCTGCACCACGTCGGTGACGCGCTTCGGCGTAGGGCCTTGCACCGTATCGCTCTTGAACGCACGTGCCCAGCGCATGCCAGACATGGGGAGCGCAATGCGGCTGCCATCGGCCAGCATGGCAGTAGCCTGTTCGGCATCCGCCTGCAGGATCACTGCAGGAGACAGCGGGCCATAGTTCGGCAGGTTCTTCAGGGAATCGACAATCTGTTTCTGATCCCAGGCTGGTTCACCCACTTTCCACAGCACGTTTGACGGGCCGCGATAGCCGTGGCGCATGTCGTAGTTGAGGATGTTGTTACGTACCGCCTCCTGCGCGCCTTGTTGCAGCCGCTTGGTGATGGTGGTGTAGACCTTGTAACCGTCGGTATAGGCGTTTTCACCGTAACGCTTGATCATCTCCTGACGCACCAGCTCAGAAAGATAAGGGGCGGAGAAGCTGATTTCCGGCGCATGGTAATTGGCTACCAAAGGCTCATTGCGGGCCTGATCGTACTGCGCCTGCGTGATGTAGCGCTCATCCAGCATCCGCGATAGCACTACGTTACGACGCGCTACGGAGCGATCGTGGGAGTACAACGGGTTAAAGGTGGACGGTGCCTTGGGTAATCCGGCAATGGTGGCCATTTCGCTCAGCGTCAGTTGGCTGACATCCTTACCAAAATAGACATGCGCGGCAGCACCCACGCCATAAGCGCGGTAACCCAGATAGATTTTGTTCAGATACAGCTCAAGAATTTCATCCTTGGTCAGCATCTGTTCAATGCGGATCGCCAGGAAGGCTTCCTTGATTTTGCGCATCAAGGTGCGTTCCGGGCTCAAGAAGAAGTTTCTGGCCAACTGCTGGGTGATGGTACTGGCCCCCTGCGAAGCATGGCCGGAAACCAGCGCGACCGATGCGGCACGGAAGATACCAACGGGATCGACCCCGTGATGATCATAGAAACGGCTGTCCTCCGTGGCGATGAAGGCATGCACCATCACCGGTGGGATTTGGTCCAGCTTGAGAGGTATACGGCGTTTTTCACCATATTGGGCGATCAGTTCGCCCTCCGCGCTGTAAACCTGCATCGGGATTTGTAGCCGCACGTCTTTCAGCGTTGCGACATCGGGCAGCTGTGGCTCGACATATTTGTACAAGCCAAAAATCGAGGCTGCTCCCAGCACGATGCAAAACACTGCAAGGATTAAAAGATACTTTACGAACTTCACCTGAGATTTCCCATTTCATGTCAATTGGGCAGTTTATAAACAACCGCGCGGTAGTATAAAGGCAAGCCTGCAACATGGATATGTTCTTTTGTTATCTGAGGGTACGGAGGTGAGGTGAAATATGTTTTCTCAAACGTGGCAGGTGGGGTTGGATATCCAGGATCACAGCATCAGAGCGCTGGCTGCGCAGCGTCGGCGTAACGGTTGGCAATTGCGCCACTGGTGGCAACAGGCATTGCCCTATTCGGCGCTACGGGCCGGGCATTTAGAGAGTTCTGCAATGCTGGTGGCGCTACTCAAGCAGTGGCGTCGCCGGTTACCAAGACATATTTCCTTACGCATTGCTTTACCCGCACAGCGGGTATTACAGCAGACGTTACCCCTACCGGATCTGCGCTTGCAGGAGCCGGTTCGCCATGACTACATCACCACCCAGGGCCTGAAACAGTTCCCGTTAGACAGCCAGACGTTAGCAATGGATTACCGCCAGGCGCAGCCCAATACCCATCAGTTGCTGCTCACCGCGGCCCGCCAGCAGGAGCTGCAACAATGGCTGCATTGCCTGCAACTGGCGGATCTGCATCCCCAGGTGATCGATATCGCACCCAATGCGCTAAGCATGATGGCCGCATTTGCCGGCTTGGCTCCCGATGCCGGGCTGCTGCATCGCCTGGAGTCGGAATGGCTATGGGTAGCGCCGCGAGCGATGTCTTTTGCTTATGGCGTCTTGCCTGCGGGGGAAGCCGTCGGCGTCAAGCAGGCGTTGGCAGCCCTGCGTTCAGCTTGCCCAGCCATGGGAGCTAAAGAGGTGTATTACAGCAGCGTGCTGGACGAGGCCGCGCCAGAAGGCGCCATGCCCTGGTCGCCGTTCACGGCTTTCAGCCGCTTATACCCGCCGCTGCCCGCCCAGCCAATGGCGTTTGTTCTGGCTGGCGGGTTGGCCCTGCGCCGCGAGGATGCCTGATGTATCAGGTCAATCTGTTGCCCTGGCGCCTCAGACGGCAGCGGCAACGCTACACCTTCTGGTTACGCTGCTTCGTTGCTCAATTGCTGCTGGTGCTGGCTACGCTCACGACAGCCTACTTTTTGCTGTTCTACCAACAGGCCAAGCAACGGTCGATATTGCAGGGCTTAACGCAGCAACACACTGAGCTGGCTGGGCGTATTCAGCAGACGCAGCAAAAGATGGCCGAATTGGCCCGTTTGGCCGCAGAAAGCACCCGTTACCAGCATAATCGAGCGCGCAACCTGCGTTACCTGTCGCTATTGCAGCAGCTCTCGGTAGCGCTGCCGGACACTTTGTGGCTCACGGATTTTGAAGAGAACGCCAGGGGGATTTTGCTGCGGGGGCAAGGTGGGGCGTATGGGGAGATAGTCACCTTTGAACGGCGGTTGGCCGCGCTACCTTTGTTGCAGGGCTGTCGCCTGGTTGAAGTCACACAGCGCAAGGAGGGAGGGTTGGCGTTCACTCTAACGGCAAGCTGGGGGCAGGATGGATAAGCCCCTGCCAGACTGGCTTATTCCCTGGCTAGCCCGGCCTGGTTGGCAGTTGCTGGCGGCTCAATGGCTGGTATTAGCTGGGATTGGGCTGTTGGCCTGCAGTGGGGTGATCACGGGGGAATGGCAACGGTGGGAAAGGCTGGATGAGCAGCGTCAGCAGTTGGTACACCAGATTGCCGAGCGTCAGCAGCAACTGAGCCAGCTACCGCCGTTAGCAGAGCTTGAGCAGCGGTTGGGGCAGCAGGTGTTGATCGTGCCTGATGAGCCGGAGGATTTGGGGACTCAGCTCTATCAGCTTGGGGGGCGGCTGCTACGTTTCCAGCAGCAGGAGAAACCAGCCCAGCAAAAGATAAGGTTACAGCTAGCTTTCGATGGCTTGTTGCGCTTGCTGGAGGCGCTGCCATCCACCCGGAGGATTGGGCAGATGAAGATCGAGAGGCAGCCCGAAGGGTTAACCACTCAACTGACTCTGATTAGCTCAGAAGAGGCGGTGGATGAATAAGGCGTGGTGGTTTTGGCTGTTGCTCTCGGCTCCGCTGTGGGCTGAACAGTATCGCGATCCGTTCCAGCCACCGCTAACGGCGGCCTGTGCCGATCCTGCCGTTTCACCAGAGGGCTGGCGGCTGAAAGGGATTATTGGCACACCGGATTTGCGCTATGGCTGGGTGGTCACCCCACAGGGGCAGTGGTTGGGGTTATTGCCCCGGCAGCGGGTGCTGGATGGGGATTGGCAAGTGATACAGATCCAGCCCCGGCAGCTTGAGCTCGTTGCGCAGGATAGGGCAGAAGCATGTCGGCCACGCACGGGCAGTGTGGTGCTCACGTTGGGGAAAAACCGTAAGGAAAAGTGATGAAAGGATATCAGTGGTTTTTTGTGGGGTGGCTGGCTCTCCCTCTAGCGGTGATGGCGGGTGTGCAGCAGGAAAAACCGGTGTCGCTGGCGTTCCATGATACCCCGGTCAGCCTGATTTTACAGGCGTTGGCGGAGTATCAAGACCTGAACCTGGTCGCAGCCGAGGGGGTCGACACCAATCTGACGCTGCGGTTGGACAATGTTCCCTGGCAGCAGGCGTTGGCAGTGGTGTTACGCATGGGCAAGCTGACGATGACGCTGGAGGGCAATGTGATGATGGTTTTCCCACTGCCGGATGAGCAGGAGCTGCTTCGTCGGCAGCGGGCGTTGGCGCAGCAGGAGCCGCTGCACAACTTGACGATCACGCTGCAAAACGCGGAGGCCAGCGAGATAGCGCAGAGCCTGGATAGCCAACGTGGCAAATTATTGACCGAGCGTGGCAGCGTCGTGGTGGATAAACGCACCAACGCGTTGCTGCTGCGTGACACCGCTCAGGCGCTGGCCCAGTTGAAAACCTGGGTGGCAGAGATGGATACCCCGCTGGAACAGGTGCAGTTGGCTGCCCATATTGTCACCATCAGCAGCGAGAATTTGCGGGAGCTTGGCGTAAGGTGGGGGCTGGCGGCAGAAGAAAGGCCAGCCAAAAAGCTGCGGATAGACAATTTTAGCGTTGGCCTGCCGGTAGAGAACAGCGCCATAACGGCCGGTTTCCACCTGGCACGCATCAGCGGGCGCATCCTGGATCTGGAACTGTCGGCGCTGGAGCAGGAAAATCAGGTGGAGATTATCGCCAGCCCGCGCCTGCTCACCGCACATCTGCAAACCGCCAGCATTAAACAGGGCACGGAAATCCCCTACGAGGTGTCGAGCGGTTCCAGCGGTGCCACCTCGATCGAGTTCAAGGACGCGGTGCTGGGCATGGAAGTAACACCAAAGATTTTACCCAATGGCCGCATCACCCTGACGTTACAGATCAGCCAGAATATGCCCGGGCGTTCGATCAAACAGGGCGAAGGAGAGGCGCTGGCGATCGACAAGCAGGAGATTAAAACCCAAGTGACGGTGAAAGATGGTGAAACCATCGTCTTAGGGGGCATTTTTCAGCGTCAGCGCAACCAGGCGACCGATAAAGTCCCTGGCGTGGGCGATATCCCCTTGCTGGGATCGCTGTTCAAACACAGCAACCAACAGCATAAAAGGCGCGAGTTGGTGATTTTCATCACGCCTACACTGGTTAAGGTCTAAATTGTCTCGATCGTGATGTTGGGCACGGTGATGACGCCAAGGCCAAATGAGGCAAACCGACGAAAGTTGCCGTTAATCTGCCAAATCACGACATCCCGAGACTTTTTCAGATAAACTCCAGGCGGAGATCTCGCTGCAATGCTCGGTTCACGAGGTCTTAGTCCAAAATCCTAGCCGTTGAAAACGCTTAAAAGTTGGCAAGCAAATGCACTTTTTTTCGTGCCTTAGAGGCATCTGAGTTTGACGCTGCGGCCGATTTAGCTTACAAGGGTTACCGAATTGAGCACCGAGGTTTTTTTGTTAATGCTGTACCCGTCGTCTTCCAGGCTGAAACCTGGGATCCATAGGGTATAAGACGCCGTTAAAAACGTATGGTTTCCCTCCTGCGGCGTGGATAGTGATTTATTCGGTTGCCAAACTACCAAGAGTGTTGAGATAATTTTTCGTCTGATCTCGCACTATCGCTCATGAGGTTTCAGTTTAGGTCCCGCCGCTAATTTGATTGGCGGGGCGGGTTATCATTAACGAATTGTCTTAGTAATACCGAAAAACATGGCAGAGAAACGCAATATCT
>RCUN01000338.1_pt1 | contig 31902 bp, 26 predicted proteins | sample 2166181 | NCBI WGS metagenome assembly RCUN01 (sample SAMN09932603, study PRJNA488358) | compost metagenome | feature: garden; material: soil; isolation source: compost soil in crotononitrile-enriched culture | place: Germany: Experimental Botanical Garden Goettingen | collected 2016-01-27 | reverse complement strand
GCGGCCCCAACAGCCTGATCCGCTACGCCGCCGAAAAGGCCATCAGCGTCAACATCGCGGCCCAAGGCGGCGATCCGGCGTTATTGAATTTGTAGGGTGGAGGCGGGCCAGGATGCCTCGCTTGCCTCGAATCTTTCTACAGTATATCGGTCAGGGGAAGCCATTCGCCGTGGCGGGGCCATACTCTGGCTTCGTTTTATGGGAGTTTCTTCTGCTCTCTAAACTGAGGCTGGCCGGTCTGCATAGATGCTAGCGTTCATTCGATATCACAGTCGCATAATCGGCGCGCTGTTCATGCGTGAAACGATCACGCGGTATGGCCGCGAGGGGCTGGGTTTCCTTTGGCTCATCGGCGAGCCGTTGATATTCTGTCTTGGCGTCATGGGGCTCTGGACGCTGATCAAGCCGGAATACGAACACGGCATACGCATCGCGCCGTTCGTCATGACCGGATACATGTGTTTGCTGATGCTTCGGCATGTGGTCAGTCACAGCCTGAATGCGCTGCAAGCGAATGTCGGGCTGATGCACCACAAGGCGGTGAAACCGCTTCATATCTATATATCGCGAGTCCTGATCGAGTTCGCTGGGTCTACTATCGCCTTTGTGGTTCTTTACGCCATTCTTTTTGTGCTCGGCGTTGTAGATTTACCCAACAATGTCCTTTTGCTTTACGGTGGATGGTTAATATTGTTTTGGTTTTCGACGGGCTTGGCGATTACGTTTTCAGCATTGTCTCTTCAGTTTGAAGTTATTGAGAGAATTGTTCCCGTTTTCATGTATCTCATGATACCTCTTTCGGGCGCGTTTCTGATGGTTGATTGGCTGCCAAGCACCTATCAGAAATATTATCTCATGATCCCCATGCCTCATACGGTGGAGATGGTGCGAAGCGCGACGTTCGGGGAGTTCGTGCCGACCCACTATAATCCTGCCTATCCTGCGGCTTGGGCTGCGGTGCTGACGTTTGTGGGCTTGGTTCTACTGGCGAATGTTAGACGGCACGTCGATGTCGAGTAGTGACAGCTTCGTTATTTTCTATCCCCGGTTGATCGCACATGAATAGACCTGATCTACGTTTCCTTGGTCCTTTGACCGCCAAGGAAGAGCCGAAAAGCAGGGCGGCGCGGGCAGGGGCCTATCTTCGCCGCCTGCCGCTTGCGTTCCTGGCAATTGTGGTCGTGCCCACTGTGGTGTCGGCCATCTATCTGTCTTTCATCGCCTCGCCGCGATACGTCGCTGAAGCACGCTTCATCGTGCGCTCCGCCAGTCAGCAACAACCTTCATCGTTGGGCGTGGTCCTTCAGGGGGTGGGCCTGAGCCCGGCCTCGATGGATAATTACGCCATCCAAGAGTATCTGATCTCGGCCGATGCTGCCCGGGACCTGCAGGCGAGGGTTGATCTACGTTATGCCTTCGGTCGCCCAGGGATTGATCCCATCTCCCGCCTACCTGGTCTCTTCGGCGATGAGTCTTTCGAGACGTTGCGGAAGGGTCTGAAGCGGTACATTACGGTCGGATACGATTCCACGACGGGGATCAGCACGCTGCGAGTCCAGGCGTTTACCGCCGAGGACGCGGTTCGTATCAACCAGGTGCTGTTGGACAGCAGCGAAACTCTCGTGAACCGGTTGAACGAGCGCTCGGCGGCTGACGCTGTTCGCGAAGCAGAGGCTACGCTACGGGAAGCGCAGGCGCGCCTGCAAATGGCCCAGACGCAACTTACCGGCTTCCGGACCCGTGAGCGATTTATCGATCCTGCTGTGACGGCGCGGGAATCCGCGACCCTGATCGGCGAATTGTCGGTGCAACTGGCGAAGTTGCGGGCTGAGCGTTCGCAGATCGCTTCCACGGCTCCGGACAGTCCTCAACTGGACGCAATCGACAGCAGCATCACCGCCTATCAAGCGCAGATCGGAGTGGAAGAAAGCAAGCTAGCTGGCCGGGCAGACTCGCTGGCGCCTAAACTCAGCACTTATGAGACGCTCATGCTGGAGCGGGAGTTTGCCGACAAGCTGGTCGCGTCGGCGACGGCGGCTCTCAACTCTGCTCAGTTAGAGGCGCGCCGCCAGCAGTTGTACCTCGACCGTATCGTGAACCCGGACAAGCCAGACAAGGCGGCGGAGCCAAAACGTCTGGTTGGCCTTCTGGCGATCTTCAGCACCCTGTTGCTTGCTTACGGCATAGGCTGGATGATTTGGAGGGGTGTGCGAGAAAGCAGGATCGGCGAATGACCGCGGAGCGCGGCGTCGGCCTTAGGGTTTGCGATCTTGGAAAGACGTACAGCACGCCGGGATCGAGGCCGCTGTTTCGTGATTTGAACTTCACCTTGGAGCGCCAGGGGCGGTTGGCCATCCTGGGTCGGAACGGCCAAGGAAAGTCCACCTTGATCAAGATTCTGGGGGGCGTTCTGCCGCCCAGTGAGGGGGCCGTGCAGTGGTCTATGTCGTCGTCGTGGCCGATCGGATTTGGGGGCGGCTTCCAGGGCAGCCTGAGCGGCATCGACAACATACGCTTCATCAGTCGAATCTATTCTTGCCGATACGAAGATGTGTTCGACCGGGTGGAGGGCTTCGCCGAACTAGGCAAGGCTCTAAAACAGCCGGTGAAACACTATTCTTCTGGGATGCGCGCGCGTTTGGCGTTCGGCCTATCTCTGGCCATCGAGTTCGATTGCTATCTTATCGACGAACTAGTGGCCGTCGGCGATGCTCGCTTTCAACGTAAATGTAATGAAGAGTTGTTCGAGCGGCGCGCTGATCGCGCCTTTTTGATGGCGTCTCATAGCATGGATATGATCAAGAATACATGCCAACGCGCGCTAATCATCGAGAGCGGAAAGGCTAAAATCTTTGAAGACATCGAGGAGGCTATCGATATCTATACTTGGTTGAGAGCCGCGTGAGTAAGCCTGTAGTCCTTCGCATATTGTTGTCGCCTGCTCCGCGAACCAAGGTTTGGACGGCTGCTATTGCTGAGGCTTGCCGCCTCGCGCAGTGGGATTATTTCGAAAGCTGGGGCGGTCCTCTTCCCAAGTTGAAGGCCGGCCGCAACACCGTGGTTGTGGGCTGGAGTTATGACCGTGATGTTCCAGGGGCGCATTGGAGCGTACTAGCCTGCGATCCTCAGTCCGCCGTTGTCTACCTGAGGCAACACCACGATTTGTCAGAGGCGGAGTTACTTTATCACGTCGCTGGCCGGTTTGCGATCATGAGCAAACTGGCGATCGAGGGCGCCTTGGTCTGGCGAGACGACAGTGAGGCGATCGATTTCCCATTTCTAGGGCAAGTGAGGACGGTAGACGGCGCTTATACTCAACCGGCAGTCTCTGGGCCTCTGAGCTTCTATGAAGCGATCCCGCCGTTGGCTGGGGCGACTGCGGAATGGCCGGTAGGCTATTTCAACTACCCCGGCGTGGCGCCGCCTACCGACGCCACGATGACGCTTGAATTAACGGGCAGGCGGCGACTGCTGTTCAACGGTCCCAATTTCTCATTGCCGCCGGGACTGTGGACCGCGCGCGCCAGATTCGATCTGGACCCCAAATGGGCGACCGTTGATCTTCTTATGGAGTGGGGGCATGGCGAGCATGTCCAGGCGTTCAGGCAGGCGTTGACCACGCCGGGGCGCTACGAACTCAAGTTGTCTCATCTGTGGGAGGTCGCAGCCCCAGGCGATTTCCGAGTCAGCATCATGATGCCTGTGCTTGACGGGACGCTGACCTTCCACGGTGTGACGGTTGAATGCGAGGGGGCTATCAGTCCCGTCTGTAGATGCCGAACATGAAGTCGTGCTGAAGGGCTCCGGCCCTGGTTAATTCGTCCTCCATCGTGATCAGCATTTTCGTCAGGCTCTGGCTTTCAGGGCTGCCGTCGTTGATGCGGTCGCCGTTCAAATAGCCGAACAGGGGATGAAGCAGGCCGCCGGCCATGGGGCGGAGGTGTTCGGGTCGAAAATACAGGGGCAGCAAGGTGGGGATGATGGCCGCCCGAACGCCTTCAGTTGGGTCGCTGGCCATGATGGCTTCGATGCTGGGCAGTACGAGGCGCTCGTCTGGGTGCATCCGAAACGTCTGGGGAATGCCGGTGAGCACCCGGTTCACGATGTCGATTTGCGACTGCGGGTATAGTTGATAGCAGGGGCCGACGTACTCGTTGACGATCACCCATCCGCCCGGCCGAACGACGCGCCGCACGGCGGCTAGCATGCCTTCGAGGTCCGTCACATGGTGCAGGGATCCCGCGAACAGGACGGCGTCGAATGAGGCCTCTGGGCCCGGGTCCGCTGTGAATTCCTCAAACAGACGCACTGAGAAATCGACTGGCAAACCTTCGGCGGCCGCGGTGCTGGAAGCGATCTCAATGGCGCGGGGGGAGGCGTCGAACGCCACCGTCTGCGCGGCGAAACGACGACGTGCGATGGAGATCTCATGAGCTCCGTCGCCACAGCCTATCGACAGCAGGCGATCAATCCTCGGCATGCCTTCCGTGAAAAGCCATTCGAGCCAGTAGCCGGGCTTGCCTGTCATGCGCTGGTACAGAGCTTGGGTTACGAGTGAGTTTTGCGTCCACGCGGAACGCGTGCCGCTCTCATACATGCGGTCCCAATGGGTGCTTGCGTTGGCAGCGCTGGATCTATTGACCATGAATCGTCAATCCTTGGTGGGGAGGTGAAGGGGCGGCGATTGCGAACTTGTGAGCGCAGCTTCCCGCACCAGACTAGAATACTGAGCGAGCATCTCTTTGTAGCCTGGCTTGCTAAAAAGAACGTCGCGGCTATCAGCCGCGAGGCTTTGCCGCGCTTCAGTGTTGTCCACAAGGCGGGAAATCAGGGACGCCAAGGCCTGCGTGTCGCCTGGGCGGTAGAAGAGCGCGTTGACGTCCTCGTCCACGAGCTCGGGAATTCCGAACACCGGCGTTGTCACGATTGGAAGCGAAAACAACATGGATTCAACGATGACGCGCGGTGCGCTTTCAATCCTGGACGTGCAAACCGAGATGTCCGCCGCAGCGTAGTAGAGCGTCATATCACCGACGGCTCCTGTGACGGTTATGCGATCACGCGTAGCCGCCGGGAGCGCGTTCAAAGCGGCTTCCAACTGTTTGGCGTACGCTTCGTCATGAGTGGTCGCTCCGACGATGTAGACGCGCAGGTTGGGGCGGACAGGATCTATCGCGGCCAGCGCCTGCACGAGGTCCAACTGCCCTTTACGGCTGCAGACTGTGCCCATCAGGATCGCCACGCAATCGTGGTCGCTCAGCCCCAGCCGGTCACGCGCGCTAGCCCTGGTCCAACGCGCCAGTTCTTCGGCGACGCGCTCTGGCGGGATGCCATGCCGGATCACTTGGGCGTTCTGGCGCATCTGTACAGGAGCCCAGGCTCGGCGCGTGGCCTCGGCGACGTAGGTGACGCGGTACGCCTGACCGAAGGCGGCGTAGGCCATGGTGCGCACTTCGGGCGTTTCGGCGTTGAAATAGGTCTCCCACGGTTCGCTTTCGTGCTGGCACCAGACGGCGCCGATGCCGGCGTCATGCGCAGCGTTGATCGCAAAAAACATCGGCAGGGTGTTGGCCACGACAACCGAAGCGCCGAGCTCTTTGAACAGCTCAGACAAGGCGTTTGTGAGCGCGCGGTGGTCGGCTGGAGAGCATCCGGTCGGCGGGGCGTTGAACAGGCGAACTTCAATGCCGGCTTCTTCATAGGCTTGCTTGAGGGGGCCTGGGCCGGGAGCCAGGACGATCGGGTCTATGGCGCCTTGGCGCGTTAACCCTACGACGAGGTCAAACAGCGTATTCGGCGCGCCCTCGAAATTGAGGTTGTGAGACACCACGCAGGCCCGGATCGGGGCGGTGGATCGACAGGGTGCGCGCCGAGTGTCGACCTCAAATCGCTCGTTTTCTAGCGACAGGTTGGGGTTGTAGTAGGCATCGTTGAACGCGCCGTATCTGGACCGGAAGTTGATCACCTCCTTCGGATTGTCCTTTTTGCTCCGCGTTTTGCCTTCATAGTGGAACAGTTCGGCTTCCGGACAATAGATATTCAGCATGCCCTGTTTGGCCAGCCGATAGCCGTAGTCGACGTCATTGTAGGCGACGGCGAAATCGGTTTCGTCGAAACCGCCCAGACTTTCAAATAGGGTGCGCCGAGTTAGCATGCAGGCCGCCGTGACGGCCGAGTATTCGCGTGCCGCCTTGACGAAGCTCAGGTATCCCCAGTCGTGCGGCGCGGCGGCTCTGAAGGCATGGCCGACAAGACCTTCGTGATAGCCGTGCACGATCCCCCCATGCTGGAGTGTGCCGTCAGAGAAGTATAGGCGCGCGCCAACCGAACCTACGGCGTCAATCTGACCGTATCCGACCATCTGGCTTAGCCAGGAAGGCGATAAGATCTTTGTATCGTTATTGAGAAAGAGCACGAATTCACTAGTGACGTGCCTTACAGCCTCGTTCATCAGAGCTGAGAAACTGAACCCGGCGGGGCGACGTTCTATGCGCACGATGCTGTGTCGTGGCTGTTCTCTCACGTCTTCCAGGTAGGCGAGCGTCGCAGGGTCGTCGCTGCCATTATCGATAATCAGCACGTCGTAATCGGCGTAGGCCGTCGCGCGAAGCGATTCGATGCAGTCGCGCAGCAGGTGCGCGTTGTTGTAGGTCGGCACGATGATCGTCACCGACGGGCCGTGATCCGGGAAAGCCAACGAAAACATGCCGATGCGCGCGGCCTTGGCCCAGTCCGGGTGGACGGGGGTGGCGTCGATGTTTCGACGCGCCAGTGCCTCGCTGATCGCCTTGAGGCCGGCGCCGAAACTCGCCGGCTTGGCGTCTCCTGATCGAGCGGTCGATCCTTCGGCCGCACGCCAGTGATAGAGAATCTTCGGAATATGTCCGACGCTGTTGGCCCGCTCGGTCGCTCGCAAGGCGAAGTCATAGTCCTGAGAGCCTTCAAAGCCCTTGCGAATCCCGCCGACTGCTTCGAACAGCGCTCGCCGCACGCCGACGATGTGGCTCATGTACATGAAGGACAGCAGGAGAACCGGCGAAAAGTCGGGCTTGAACTGCGGCGCGTATCGGCGGCCATCGTCGTCGATCTTGTCATCGTCGCTATAGACGAAATCGACGCCCGGTTCGGACGCAAACTTCAGGGCGACTTCCGCCAGACAGTCCGGGGTGAGGAGGTCGTCGTGGTCGACGAACACGAAAACGTCGCCGACGGCGATCATGGCCGCAGCATTGGTCGCTTCCGCGATGCCGCCATTTTCAGGGGATCGAATGACGCGAACTCGCGTCATTGAGGATTCGAACTCCTCCAGAACGGCTAGCGTTTCTGGCCGGGTGCTGCCGTCGTCCGAAAGGCAAAGTTCCCAATTTTCATACACCTGGTCCGAGATCGAGGCTACTAGAGCTCTAAGGTGTGGCTCTGGCGTATTGAACACCGGAGTAAGGATTGAGATTTTCGGCAACTCGGGCGCTTTCGCCAGCGTCTCGAGAAGATCGCGCTTGGCTGCGGCAGTGAAGCGGTTTGTCTCCTGCCAAGCCTCGTACCCGTGTTTAGGGTGCAGGTAGGGCGCGATGGCCGGCGTGGCCGCTGCACGCAGGGCCTCATAAAGGGATTCGATAACGGGGGAGGTCGCAACCGTCTCCGTTCTGGAAGGCCACAATCCCCAACTGCGAAGGCGCTTGCGCAGCACGCGCATTGGTTTCGGCAAACTGGATGCTGCCCGAGCTGATACGAGTTTCACTGTGTTTCGATTGCCTGTTAAGCTTGGCGATGACTGAGCGGACCGAATGTCTTCCTTCGGCCAGCTTAAAAGCGCGCGCAAGCTTTAGCTGGCGACCAGCGCCGCGAGAGGGATAGTCGTGGGTAAGGGGGCTGTTCCGAGGGGCGGCTTCATCGCTGGCAAGGTTGCGCGCTTCGCTCTTGAGCGGACGGCGATCTTGCGGATTCGATTCACGATGCTCTAACTGGTGGAGTTGTCGCGCAACTCGAGTCACCGTGCTTGCGCGTGTCCACGGGGGCTGTCGAACGGGATGATGGCGGTGGATCGCCCTCAGTTTATGGGGGGCGTCGGTGATGTCGGTGAAATTGAGGTCGCCTTGTGAGGGCTGCAGGTTGGTCTCAGATGTTTATTGCAGCGCTGTTGGCGCGAAGGGTTTCGGCTAGATGATATTTAAGAAACGATCGTCAGGTGATCGGGCGAAGGTCTTGGTTGATGAAAGCCTTGATGGGTTCGACGCTGAGTATTATGCGCGAAGCTATGCTGAATTGCGCGGGTTGGGCGGCGACCTTATAGGGCATTATATTAAAGTTGGATGGGTCGAGGGGCGAAACCCATCGGCCGATTTTGATACCTTTTACTATAGGCGCGTCGTGTCGGGGGCCACTCACCCTGACCTTTGCCCCTTAGTGCACTATCGGGATTACGGTGCCGCGACAAAAGCCCCGAGAAACCGGGTCGAAGCGTTGGAGGGGGCGAGCTTTGCGATTGACGCGAACGCTCTGATCAACGCCCTGCCTGAACTTCGCGAAGAGTTTGACGAAGCCTATTATGTTGAACGCTATGCCGATCTGAAGATCGGGCAGGCGTCTCCGCTTGAGCACTTTATTCGCGTAGGGTGGCGACGAGGCGCCAACCCTTCTGCACGCTTTGACACCCTGTTTTACCGCGAACGGTTCATGTACCGGGATGACAGCCTCTGTCCGCTCGAACACTATGTGCGTTTCGGGCGCAAGGCTGGCCTGCCGACAACGGCGGTCGAGGCAGCAAGACGCAAAACGGCAGTCCTGGCGGGTCAGCAGGACGTGTCCATCGCTCGCATGGCAGGACTAGATGGAGAAACGATCGCGGCTCTGCTGGAGCCGTATTTTGACGCGCCGTTCTACCTGCAGGGCAATGGGGACGTCGCCAAGGCTCAGGTCGAGCCGTATTGGCACTATATCCACTATGGCCACAACGAAGGTCGCGTTCCCAACCCACGTTTTGACCCGGCTTGGTACGCCAAGCGCTATATGACCGGCAAGGACGCTCGCGGCCTCAATCCGCTGCTGCACTATGCCATTGTGGGGCGTTTGTGCGATCTGCCCCTATCAGAGCCGGGCGCTGTGCCGCCGAGAGTCTTTATGGAGGATTCCATTTGGGGGGATTGGCTCCAGGAATTCCTGCGCCGCATCGGTGTGAACATGAAGATTTTTGAAGGCGGGAAGGTACGCCGTTATGTTCTTCCTCTGTTCTCGGCGGCCCACTACCGCGCGGCGGCCGGCCTCGACGAGAGCGTTTCCGATGTCGCGGCCCTGCTTCGTTATATTTCGGTGGATTTTCCAGGAGGTATGTCGCCGGGGCCGTTCTTTGACGGCAAGCATTATCAAGCCGAGATCGTACGTTTGAATCTTCCGCCGCTGCAGGCGGGCGTCACGCCGTTTCACCATTGGCTTCTTCACGGCGTTCAGGCGGGGGCGTCGCCAAACCCCGCGTTCAACGGCGCTGAGTATCTCGCGCTGAATCGCGACCTGGCGAAGTATCCGGGTACGCCGCTCGAGCATTTCTTGTTGCACGGTCTATCCGAAGGAAGGCGGTTCAGTCGCTTGACCGGCGTTGCGGCGAGCCACGCAATGCAACGGGCAGGCCGGAAGGGCGCGCGGGTTAATGACTTTTGCGAAGTCGCTGGCTGCGGCGGCGATGATGCGCTCGGTATCCTGCCGATGAGGCATTTCATGGAATCTGGTCGTCTGGAGCGGACGATTAACGAGGCGGCCGAGATCGAACCGGATATCCGGGGGCTGGACGCCAACATGGTGTCGATGATCCCGCCGTGGCACGATGGCCCCTGGGCGGACTATGAGCAGGTTCTCAAGGTCCTGCCTCAGGGACGGTTCGACTCGGTCGTGCTCATGCCGTTCTGCAAGCTGGGCGGGGCGGATTTCGTAGCAGGCGTTCTGGCTACAGAGTTGAGCCGTTCCGGTCGCGTGCTGGTCATACGAACCGATGCGGGGGACTGGGCGCGTCCAGACTGGTTCCCTGAGGGGGTCGAAACGGTCGACCTCTCCCCCTTGCTCGGACCTATACCGAAAGCGATGAGGATGCGCACTCTTTACGAGGTGCTTCTGAGAGTCGAGGCACGCGATGTCTACAACGTTAATAGCCGTCTGGCCTTTGATACGTTCGTTAAGTACGGCGAACGTCTCGCGACGGTAACGCGGATTTACGCATACTATTTCTGCGCAGATAGAACGGTCGATGGAGTCGAAACAGGATACCCGATTTGGTATTTCTCTAACATTCTACCTTATTTGTCAGGCGCGTTGGTCGATAATGCCACACTCGCTCAGCAGTTGATTGATCGCTTCTGCCTGACGGGAAAGTTCCATGACAAGGTTCGCGTGCTCTATACGCCCGTGATGTCGCCTCCGAGCGAGACTCCTGTGGCTGTCGCGCAATGCGCGTCGAGCGCTAGGCGCGGCCGCAAGCGTATTCTCTGGGCGGGGCGACTGGACGTCCAGAAGCGTTTCGACCTGCTGGTGAACGTGGCGCGCCTGTTGCCGGATATCGATTTCGTCGGTTGGGGTAAGGCTGTTCTGAGCAGTCCGCCTGATATGAGCGCCTTGCCGCCAAACCTGACGGTCAACCCGCCTTTCCAGTCCTATGACGAACTTCCGCTGACGGATGCGGACGGCTGGTTCTACACTTCGGCCTGGGATGGCATTCCGACTATTTTGATCGAGTTGGGCAGCATGGGCTTGCCGATTGTCGCAAGCGCCGCCGGCGGTGTGCCGGAATTGATTGACGAGACAACAGGCTGGTGCGTGCCGGCCGATGCTCCGGCTGAAGCCTACGCCGAGGCGATCAGGGAGATGTTGGCCTTGCCCGAAGAGCGGGTGCGCCGAGCCGCGGCCCTGCAACAGCGGGTTCGTCAGCAACACAGTCGCGAAGCTTATAGTACAACACTTGGCGAGCTTTCCGGCCAGGTCGGGGTGGAGACCGGAAATGGCTGAAGAGTTCGATATTTCGATTGTCCTGACCGCTCATCGCGAGGGGGTTCTAGCCGGCGCTACGGCGCGCAGCGCACATAAGGCGATCGCGCGGGCGAGCGACGAAGGCCTGCGATGCGAGGTCGTCTTGGTGTTCGATCGAGCGTCAGAAGCGACCGTATCGGTCCTGGAAGGCAGTTTCGACGGCTATGCGTTGCAGGTTCTGCAGACGGACGAGGGCGATCCTGGGCAAGCTCGAAATCGGGGCGTCGATGTCGCCAAAGGCGCCTGTACGACCTTCCTGGACGGTGACGACCTTTGGTCGGCGAACTGGCTCATTGCGGCGCATGCCCTGGTCGAGGCGCGGCCCGACTGTGTCGCCCATTCGGCCTGCAACATGGTGTTCGGCGATGATCGAAACCTGTGGTGGCATATCGATTCCGAAGGGCCGTTCTTCAATTCGGAGTATCTGGCCTGGGGTAATTATTGGGACGCGATGAGTTTCGCGCGGACGTCCACCTACCGACAGTTTCCCTTCAGGCGGAATGACCTGAAACTCGGGTTCGGACATGAAGATTGGCATTGGAACGCAATGACCATTGCGGCGAATGTGCCGCACAAGCCTGCGCCGGAGACCATGCACTTCAAGCGCCGTCGACCGGGGTCCCAGATGGCCATCGTCGATCAGGTCGGCTCGGTGCGCCTGCCCTCCTTGACCCCGTAGTCGGAGCGGCCCGATGCCCTCTTCGACCGATTGCGGGGAGGGGGCGTCGGGTTGTTCAACGTCTATAGTCGGCCGTGTCGAACGGGCCCAGTTGCGGGTCGACCTGGTAGTCGGCCAGGTGCTTGTAAAACAGGCGGCCGACGTTGGGATCTGACTGGTGGGCGGGCGGGACCACGTCGCCGCGCCATGCGAGGCCGATGATCTGAGCCGTGTTGAACAGTTTCGTGTTGAAACCGGCGTTGCGGAAGACGCGCAGGCCGGCTTCGACGTGAGGCGAGGTCAGATCATGGAAAACGGCGATCGAGTCGTCCGCCATGAATGGGATTACAGCCCGGGCGTCGTCCGCCGGGGCATCGCCTTCATGGTCGCCGTCGATAAACACCATGGACCAAGGCTCGTCGTGCCCGGCGCGGAAGACCTCTGACAAGAGCCCGGGCGATTCTCCGGCCCATAGCCGATAGGTTCCCGCATCGGACAGGCGAGCTTTGGTCGCGTCCAGGGCGGCGGAGACAGCTGAATGGCGATCGTTGTCAGAAAACGCAGGGTCGATGCAATCGAGCCTGACGCCCGCTGCGAGCAGGTGGGCGGCGGACCAGCCGAAATGCGACCCAATCTCCAGAGCTCTGCGGCCTCGGAACCCGCAGGCGATCGTATAAAGGCACGCAGCTTCCTCAACGGACGCGTATCCCGTGGCGTAGCCTGTGTGGCGAGTGTCATAGCGCCAGATGTGCGGAATGCTCTTGCGCAGGTGGGGCCATTTGACAGCCCATGCATTGCCGGCCGCCGCTTGCGGGAAGAGAGGGAGGAGATCGGGCGGCGTCATGCCCGGGGGAGTGTAATCGTACCGCTTGATTTCCACCCGGGTCTTCTGCTCGACCTTCACCGCACCGATGCCAGTGTAGTCGAGGGTCCAGAACATGGGGCGCTGAAAGCCGTCGGGGTTCTCATTGAAGTAGTCGTCGACGGCCTGCCGACATCCCTTCCAGTGACCATAGTCATCGACGATCAGCACACCGCCTTGGACGAGGCGAGGGTAAAGCTCCTGCAATTCCGCCTGGGTGCTGTCGTAGAAGTCCGTATCGAGACGGAGAAGGGCGAGCCTGAGCGTGCTCGTTCTTTGAAGGGTTTTTCGCACGTCGCCGGCCACGAAGCGCACCAGGCGCATGTCATAGCCGGTTGATGCGATCAGTTCGCGCACGCCCTCGAAATCAGCGGCAGCGGTGACGAGTTCGGCGATTTTGTCGCCCTGGGCGCCGGACATCAACTTGGCGGCGTCCGCGCCGTGGAGGTCGCTGTCGTGCGGACCGGGCTCTGTCATGCCCGAAAAGGTGTCGAACAGGATGATCCCGCGCGATGTGGCTCCTCTGGCTTGAAGGGCTAGAATCATCAACATGGCGCTGCCGCCGCGCCACACGCCGCATTCGACAAACGCTCCAGGAATGTTCGCGTCGAGCACGTTGTGCACGGCCTGCCAGAGCGCGAAACCTCGCTCCGGACTGGTCATGGTGTAAGGGCGAACCTTTTCCCAGGCTGCCAGAAACTCGGTCTGACCGCTCAACATCTGCGGAGCGCTAGCCACGGGCGCTGAACGCCCTGAAGGTTGCGAAAAGCTTCATCTGCCTGTCCCCGTGTCTGAAGGTCGGTGGCGAGCCATAAGGCATCGCTACCCGGCGCGCCATGCCGAACAGACAGCGCGCCCGGGTTGGAGCCGCCTCGGTGACGCCTGTTGCTGGATGCGGATACTATCCGAACATTTCCTGAGCTGCGGCGTAATCCTCGGGAAAATCGACTTCCCGCCAGAGCATACCCGTCACGTCGGCGACCTTCACGACCAGTCCGTCCTCATCGATCATTCGCTGGACGGACATTTCGAAGAACGAGGAAAACGCGCCCTCTTCGAACAGTTGTTCGGCATGGGCGCGAAGGCCGGGCAAGGCGTCAGCAGAAATACGAGCCAGGCCCAGGAACTCCCCGTTCGCCGAGTCGTGGGGCATTTGCTTGGTCACCACGGTGACGCGGCCGTCCGTGATCTGCACCTTCATCTCTTCGTCTTCACAGGGGTGATCGTCCACGGCGAAGACGACCTGAGCGCCGGGCTCATGGGCGCTGACACGTTCTAGGATTTCCTGGGAGAAGACGGTGTCCGCGTGCAGGAACAGGAAGTCCGAACCGGCGAGATACGGCATGGCCAGCCAGAACGAGTAGAGCACGTTGGTCGTGTCGTAGTGCGGGTTGAAGACGATCTCGAGGTTGCCCGACCATTCGCGGCGAACATATTCGGAAATGGCGTCACGACGATAGCCGGTGACAATCACGAGATCTTCTATTCCCTGCGCGGCGAAGTGGCGTAGCGATTGCCCCAGCAGAGTGGTGTCACCCAACGGAAGCAGGCTTTTCGGCCCGCCGTCGGTCAGGGCGTGAATGCGCGTGCCCTTGCCCGCGGCCAGGATAACGGCCTTCAGCTTATTCATCGTTGTCATGTTCTGCATTCTTACGCCGTTTATCTTTGAAGCCGCGAGGTGTGATCGGCTCTGGAGTGTTTGAAACTAACGTCATCTCGCCTTCAGATGGCCTTGCGCCGCTAGGTCGAAACCTGAGAGCGGGCGGATCGATGTTAGGGGACGACCGGCTCGGTGATTTCGTGGATATGCGCCGCAAGCTGGCGGTCGAACTCGGCATTGTACGCTGTGAAGTATTTTCCTGCGCGACCCCACGGATATCTATAGGTGTCGTCGGGCGTTCTCCAACCTGGGCCGTAGCAGAGTTCAAGGAAGCTTTCGGAATCCTCGGGAACCGGAATCGACTGTCCTTCGATGCTGAGGAGCGACAACGGCTGAACTACTGCAGGTTCTATGACCCCATGCGGGTAGGCATAGAGCTGTCCTTCCAGGACCCATGCGGGAAAAAGATCCACCGGCACATCACTCTTCAAGGCGATGTGCTTGCACCCATGCTCCACGTGCCACGCGCTGATCATGCCGCGCCGCGCCAGGGCGACGAACAGCTTCATGATGTTGGAGACAATTTGTTCGAGGTCATCGCCCGGAACCAAGATGCCCAGATCGGCATCGTCGTCATGCGGTAACAGCGAGCCTTCTCGTATCAGGCCGAGAAGGGTGCCGGAATTAGCGAATGAGTCTATGCCCTCCTCTTGAAGGACATCTACGGTTTGCCGAATTTGCTTCCAGACTTGAGCCTGATCTCGGCTCGCCAGACTACGTTTGTATCCGTGCTCGGTGATGATGTACGGGAAAATTGATTTCGTGACGTCGCCCTTGAAGTCTTTGAAGGCGTCGGCCTCAAGCTTGGTCTTGAGAGTCCATAGATATCGCCACGTCTCGCGGGGGTTTTGATGAGAGCCGGCGTGGTGCATCACGGCCGCTTTCATCCAATCGGCGTCGTCCAGCCGCGGGTTGGAAGGGTCAAAATCCTGCGGGATGTACTTCCGAGCGATATCGGAAAGCTGGTTTGAAGCTGCCTGGCTAATATCTCTGACTCTTTCTCAACGGGATGCAGCCCTCGGCGCAGGCCTGTCGTTTTTGCGTCACAAAGTGTGCACTGGCCTGCAGTCGTTGGGGATGTCAAGCGCGCGCGTAGAAGGCTTTCTGGTATATCGCGGCGATATCGTCGGGGGACCGATATCCGGGATCGGTGTCGAGCCGACCTGACACTTCCTGGGGTAAGTGCGTGATCATGTCTTCCGTGACGCCTAGGTCCGCAAGGGAGGGCGTCAGGTCGATCTGCCTTTGCAGCGCTTTCACGGCAGCCACGAACGCGGCGGCGCGTTCCGCTTCGTCCTGACCAACTGCGATGCCGATCCAGTCCGCGCATTCAGCCAGGCGCGACGATGCGAAGGGAAGGACATGGTCGAGCCACGCGGGATAGATCGCCGCGAGCCCCGCCGCGTGCGCGGTGTCAGTGGCGGCTCCGATGGGATACTGCAGTCGGTGCGGCATGCAGGTGGTCGACAGGGCGAGGTTCACCCCCATCATCATGCTGGTGTAGGCCATCTGGCGCCGCGCTTCCGGATCGCCGGGATCGCGCCGTACGACGGGCAGCCACCGGAATACGCGTTCGATCGCGCCGCGCGACAAGTCCTTGGTATAGGGCGAGGCTGCTGATGACAGCCAGGTCTCAATGGCGTGCGTCAGTGCATCGAAACCGGTCGTCATTGAGTCCTTTTCCGGCAGGCCGTAGGTCAGCTCTGGATCGACCAGCGCGTGATCGGCGGCATTGTTCGCGCCTCTCAGGCCCAGCTTTTCCCCTGTCGCGTCATTGGTCAGGATGGCGCCGTAACTCAACTCTGCCCCGGTCCCGCTGGTTGTCGGCAAGAGAATGAGGGTGTTGGCGCGAGACGGCAGCGGCGACTTGCGAGTCAGCAGATCAGCCATGTCCGCTTGGCAATGTAAGGCCATGGCCGTGGCCTTGGCCTGGTCCATTGCGCTGCCGCCGCCGATTCCGACGATGTGGCTGAACGCCGTACCTGCGAAGGCTTGTCGGCAGGCGTCGATGTCGCTGCACCTTGGATTGGGGGTGACGCGGTCCCAGATCTTTACGTCTGCGACGCTAACCAAGGCGTCATGCAGGGCCTTGATGTCGGCGCGCTGCAATGCCGAGGCTGACGCGATCAGCAACACCCGGGGAGATGCGTGCTTGGCGACCAGCGGCGCCAGTTCGTGTCGAGCGCCTTCGCCGAAGATGACCTCAGATCTGGTGCCGATCAGGGAAATAGTCATGCTTTATAGGTTTTCGACGTATTCAACGTTATTGATCCGATGCTCATCGATTATGCTGCGCCTCTTGGGGAACAGCGGTTCGACTGTTGTCGATAACTCGCGGTAAATATTGTACATGTCTTCGTAGTAGGCTTGGTCGTTGCGCCTAGGCAAGAAGATCTGCCTTGTCGCCACCGTCGCGCGGCAAGCGTCGGCATAGGACGAGAATGCGCCCGTCGCACACATGACGATGATAGCAGACCCGAGGCTGGTGGATTCGAATTCATCCATGAAGTGGTAGGGTAGGCCAGTGATGGTCGCCTTGATTTCGTTGGCGATCATGATCTTGGCCAGGCCGCCGGAGGCTGTGATCATGTCCGGCTTGGTGCTGCTTTCCTGAAAGACTTCGAGGAAGTCCCGGATTGAAAAGCCGATGCTCTCGAAGATAGCGCGCATCAGATCGCCGCGATCGTGGTGTCGTTCGATGCCGAAGAAGACGCCTCGGGCCTCGCCGTTCCAGCTCGGCGCGCGCGCACCAAGCAGGTGAGGCAGGAAGACGATGCCGGAATGAGTGGCGCCGAACGAAATGTCCCCGCCGACGCTTTCCGTTTGCATCAGTTCATACGGGTTGAGGCTGTCCTTGTAGAAGCAGCTTTTGGCCCATTCGATCAGGCCGCCGCCGAGATTGTTGGAGCCCCCGATCAAATACCCGTTGGCGGGCGGGAAATACTGGCTTGCAATGCGGGCCTTGGGGTCGATGAAAGCCTTGTCGGAGTACATTCTGACCGACGTTACGGTTCCCGACACATCGCAGACCTGACCGGGAGCTGAGACGCCGGTTCCAAACACCGAACAGATGGCGTCATAGGTGCCGACGATCACTGCCGGGCGGGTGGAAATTCCCATCTGCGCAGCAACATCGGCGGACATGGTTCCGATATTCTCCCCGATCGGCACGCATTTGGGGAGCGCATCGACCGTGAGATCGAAAGCGTCGTAGAGCGCCGCAGGGTACGCCTCGGCTTGGGGGTCGTAATAGGCCTTTTCCGCGTTAAGCGTGTCGGTGACCGTTTGCCCGCCTGTCAGCAAGGCGATCAGGAAATCGTTTGGCGCGAGGAATTTTTTCGTCCGGGCGAAACTGTCCGGATCATTTTCCTTAAGCCAGAGCATCCTAGCCATCTGGCTATATTGCGAGGACGAGTAGCCGTAACGCTCGGCCAGTTCGCGGAACAGCGGGTGGGCGTTGATCCGCTTGCCCTGATCGGCGGCCCGCCGATCCGAGACCATGATGACGCGCCCGGTCGGTTCGATGGATTCGTCGGTCGGCACCAGGCAGCTAGCCGAGCAGGAAACGGTTACGTAGCGAATGCCCGAGCGGACATTGGCGTTGTCCATCGCCGAGCGTCCAACCTGGAAAAGTTTTTCGCGCCATTCTCCAGCGTCCTGCTCTACCCAGTCGCCGGAGAGCCTCGAGTTCACTCGTTGAGAGGCGGTAGACACCCTCCGTCCGTTGGCGTCGAAAATGATGGCCCGTATGCTCTTAAGGCCAAGATTGAAAACAAGAATCATTTATCTTTGCGCTCTGAAAACGAACCGAACAGGGTGATGTGGTGAAGCGCGACCTTAAAGGCGGCGTCTTCTAGCTTGCCATGCAATGCGGCGGGATCCTTGCGCATGATCTCATGCAGCCCATCCTCGACCACCACGCGAGCGTAGGCTTTTTTGAGCTCTGTCGAAATGTTGATCTTGGCCGTTCCAGCCCTTACGGCGCGAAGGAACTCGTCGTCTGACAGTCCTGTTCCACCGTGCAAAACCAGGGGCAGCTTTGCAAGCGTATGGGCGCGTTCATAAACGTCCCAGCGCAAATGGGCGGTCGATGCATAATCGCCGTGGACGTTGCCGAAGCCGACGGCGATGCAGTCGATCTGGCCTTCAGCGGCAAGGCGGGCGATGTCATCAGCCGATGCGACGTTCGCCGCCGCTTCATGGCCGTCCTCTTCGCCGCCGACCGCGCCGACTTCGCCTTCAATGGCGACGCCGTTGGCGCGGGCGATAACCGAAAGCGCGCGCGACCGGGCGACATTTTCCTCGATGGGCAACGATGAGCCGTCGAACATCACCATGTCCCACCCGGCGGCGATGCAGGCATGCAGGGTCTCGTCGTCCTGGCAATGGTCGAGGTGGAGGTAGCACTCGCCCCCAGAGATGCGCGAGGCCGTATCAAACCAAGCATGGACAACGGGCGCTCCGTGTTTGCGGACAAGCCGAGCGGAGGTTTGAATGATGACGGGCTGGTCGGCGTGGCGCGCCGCCTTGCCGATGCCGACCATCGCGTCAAAGCCGGGTGCGTTAATGGCGGCGACTGCTCGCCCGTCCTGAACCGAACATTCTAGGACATCGACGATTTTGCGCATCGCTGGACCTGCTGAAAGTTGCATCTGTATCTATCCGCTCCTCTCCTAGGTTCGCGCTCCATGGCAGGCAAGGTCGGTGTAGAGGCGTGAGGACGTGGGCCGGCTGGCGCCTCCAACCGTTTGAGCGGCTATTGGCCTCTGAGGATTGAGGCCGCATAGGACGAAACTGGTCAGGTTTGCGAAACGGGTTGATCGCAAAATCCGACTTCGTGCAAGGAGCGAAGATGATGAAGGTGCTGCTGATTGGAGGGAACGGATTCATCGGCTCGCATGTGGTCGACAAATTGCTCGCCTGCGGCGCTAGAGTGTGCGTGTTCGATCGCCGTCCTGAGCAGTTCCGTCCCCCTCTAGAAGGGGTGGAGTATGTTGTGGGCGATCTGGACGACCTGCCTTTGCTCTATGAGGCGGCGATCGGCGCTGACGCCATCATACATCTCGCCAGCGCTACGGTGCCGGCGACTGCGGACCTTGACCCGGTTGCGGACATCAATGGCAACTTGATCGCGTTTGTGCGTCTTCTCGAGATGCTTCGTGCGCTCACGATCAAGAAGTTTGTCTACCTCTCTTCTGGAGGCACTGTTTACGGTCCTACGGACGTCGTTCCGATTTCGGAATCGCACCCTCTTCGACCAATAAATTCGTACGGTATCGTAAAGGTGGCGATCGAAAACTATCTTCGAATGGAAAACTACCTGCGGGGCATGCCTTATGTTGTGCTGCGCGCATCCAACCCATACGGTCCCCGACAGGGGCACTCGGGCGTCCAGGGCATCATCGGCACCCACCTGTGGCGGATTGCGCGACAAGAGCCGATCGAAGTGTGGGGCGACGGTAGCGTGGTGCGTGACTTCATTCAGGTCGAGGATCTAGCGGACCTCTGTGTGCTAGCGGTCTCGGGCGACGCCACCGGCTGCTTCAACGCCGGCAGCGGCGAGGGCGCCTCCATCAATGATATCGTGCTCGAAATCGACCGCGTGGTGCGGGCGACGGGGGGGCGGTCGGTTCAGCCGATCTATAAGCCGGGCCGCAGCTACGACGTGTCCCGGGTCATTTTGGACATAACCAGCGCGCGCGAAGCGTGGGGCTGGAAGCCGACGATTTCACTGTCCGAGGGCATCGGCTCGACCTGGGAATGGGTGCGCAGCCAAGTTCCAGCCTACGAAGCCTGATCCCATCTCCCGTTGGGGCGCTGAGGCGGCGCGCAGGCTTGCCATAGGGCGCCCCGCCTAGTAGCGAACCCGCTTTGGTCTGGAGGCGATGCTTTGGGCACCCATCTCATCACAGGTGGCGCGGGCTTTATCGGCTGCAACCTCGCTGCGGCTCTCTTGCGCACCGGTGGCCGTGTGCTGATTGTCGACGACCTGTCTCGTGGTCGACGGGAAGATGTCGAACGCCTGCCGTCGCAGGAGCGTCTGACGTTCATCCAGGCTGACTGCCGCCAGATCGATGATCTGGAGCATGCTGTCGCAGGCTGCGGCGCCATCGATGCTGTTTGGCATTTGGCCGCGAATTCCGACATCCCGGCGGGCGTAGCTGATCCTCAAATTGATCTAGAACGAACTTTTCTGACGACTTTCGCCGTGTTGGGCTTCATGCGGCGCGCCGGGATTGTCGAACTGAATTTCGCGTCGAGTTCGGCCATCTACGGGGACCACGGCGAGACGGCGATCCATGAGGATATTGGCCCTCTGCAGCCCATCTCAAACTACGGGGCCATGAAGCTCGCGTCGGAGGCTCAGATCCGCGCGGCCGTCGAGGCGTGGCTGCCGCGCGCCAATGTGTTCCGCTTTCCGAACGTCGTCGGGGCGCCGGCGACGCACGGGGTCATGTACGATTTTTGCGGCAAGCTGAAAGCGCATCCGGATCGGCTGGACGTCCTCGGCGACGGCAGCCAGCAGAAGGCTTATCTGCACGTCGAGGATCTCGTTCAGGCGATGCTCCACATCGCGGCGTTGCGAGACGGCGGCGCATTCGAGGTCTTCAATATCGGTCCAGAGGATGACGGCGTGACCGTTCGTTTCATCGCTGAAACCATTCGCGACCTCGTCAATGAACAGGCGACTATCGTCTTTGGCGACGGCCGCCGAGGGTGGGTGGGCGATGTGCCGCGCTTTCGCTACGCTACCGACAAGCTCCGCAAGGCCGGGTGGCGGCCGCAACTGACGTCTGAGCAAGCGGTTCGACGCGCTGCCGCGGAAATCGTGGCCCAAGAGTTAGGTCTCTGATGCAGGCAGTCATCCTGGCAGGGGGCAAGGGAACGCGTCTGGCGGAGCGTCTCGGCGGCCGACCCAAGCCCCTGGTGGACGTTTGTGGAGCGCCGCTGCTGGAGCGGCAGTTGGACGCCTTGTTCTCGACTGGCATCGAAGAGGTGCTGCTGCTCGTCAACCATCGGGCCGACTTGATCCAGAGCTTTGTGGCTTCGCATCCGATGGCCGCTAAGATCGCACTCGTCGATGACGGCGAGCCGCAGGGTACAGCCGGAGCCCTGCTGGCGGCCCTTCCGCTTTTACGGGAGCGGTTTGTCGTCGTTTACGGCGACACCCTGTTCGATATCGACCTGCCGCACTTCATCGAGGCCCATCTTCAAGCTGGCGCGGATGTGTCCCTGCTGGTTCACCCGAACGATCATCCCGCCGATTCAGATTTGGTCGAGGTGGACGGCGAGGGCTGGATCCAGGCGTTCCATGGCTACCCCCATCCCCCTGCGAGCGCGTTCGGCAATCTGGTTAACGCGGCGATGTATGTTTGCGAGCGGCGGGCTTTGGAAGCGTGGGCCGATTTCGATACGCCGTCCGACCTAGCCAAAGACCTGTTCCCCCGCATGCTGGCCTCAGGGGCGCGTCTGCTGGGGTACGAAAGCTATGAGTACATAAAGGACCTGGGAACGCCTGAACGTCTCGACAAGGTCGAGCGCCATCTGCGCACCGGCAGGGTGGCTCGGGCCAGTCGGCGAGCGCCGCAGAGAGCCGTCTTCGTTGATCGGGATGGTACGTTGAACGTCCCGGCGGGCTACATCAAAGAGCCGGATCAACTGGTTCTCATTGCGGGCGCCGCAGAAGGTGTGCGTCGTCTGAATGAGACGGAGTACCGGGTTGTTCTGGCCACCAATCAGCCGGTGTTGGCGCGGGGCGAATGCGATGATGCGACCATGCGTCGTATCCATGCGAGGCTTCAAACCGATCTGGGCCGGGCCGGCGCGTATCTGGATAGCGTCTTGATGTGTCCGCACCATCCGAATTCCGGTTTTGTGGGCGAGGTCAGGGCGCTGAAATGCGAATGCGACTGCAGAAAGCCGAAACCCGGCATGCTGCTGGCAGCAGCCGCTGACCTGAACATCGATCTCAGTCGGTCGTGGATGGTTGGAGACGCATCGACCGATATGGCCTGCGCCGCCGCGGCCGGTGTGACGTCTGTTCTGGTGCTGACCGGTGATGCGGGACAAGACGGGCGCGTGAGCTTCGCTCCCGACTTCGTCGTGGCCGATTTCGGCCAAGCCGCCGAGTTGATCGTCAAACGGGTTCCTGCCCTGATGGAGGCCTTGGCGTTCGAACTGGGTGATCGGGATGAAGATGCCATCCTGCTGGACGGGACGGAGCAGGCCAGGCGTTCCGTGCAAGCGGCTCTTCGGATGTCGTCTCAGGTGAAGCGTCCGACCGATGCGTCGCGGAGCAATGTTCGGACCGGACCCGCACGGCTGAATGCCGACGCTCTTACCGCTCGCTTTTTCAAGGATATCGGCCGGTGATCATAAGCCGCACGCCGCTACGCATGAGCTTTGTCGGCGGGGGCAGCGACCTGCCTGTCTTCTATCGCGAAGAGCCGGGCGCGGTCCTGAGCACGGCGATCGACAAATTCGTCTATGTCAGCGTCAATTCGAAATTCGGCGGTGGTATCCGGTTGGCCTATTCTCAGACCGAGGAAGTCGACCGGCTGGACCAGATTCAACACCGCCTGTTTCGCGCGGCGTTTGAAACGCTGGGCATCGAGGGCGGCGTAGAGGTCACGACGACGGCGGATATTCCGTCGAGAGGCACGGGGCTCGGCTCGTCGAGCACCTTTACGGTCGGTTTGCTGAAGGTGATGTCCGCTTACAGCGGGCGCGATCTGCCGGCGGGCCGATTGGCGCAGTTGGCCTGTGAAGTCGAGATCGAACGCTGCGGCGAACCTATCGGCAAACAGGACCAGTATGCGGCCGCTTTCGGCGGAATGAACCTGTTTGAGTTCATGCCGGATGACACCGTCCGCGTGTCGCCGGTCATCATGAAACCCGAGATTCGTGACCGGCTGGAAGACGAACTTCTTGTCTTCTACACGGGCAAGACGCGGACCGCGTCCAGCATCCTGGTCGCACAATCCCAGGCGGTCGCCGATGACGCGAGCGCGCGCCGCGCGCTTCGGCGCATGGTCGAGTTGACCTATCAGATGCGCGACGACCTGAGTGCGGGGCGAGCCGATGCGGTCGGAGCCATTTTGGATGAGGGCTGGTCCCTGAAGAAGACGTTGTCGCAGGGCATATCCGACCCCGACATCGACGCGTGGTACGAAGCCGCGATGAGGGCAGGAGCATCGGGAGGCAAGCTGCTTGGTGCGGGCGCCGGCGGGTTTCTCTTGTTCCTCGCGCCGCCGGATCGGCATGAGGAGATCGCGTGTGCTGTGCGATTGCCTCGAATGAAGGTCGGTTTCTCGGCCGAGGGATCTAAAATTGTCTATTATAATCCGTCTGATGGGGCGTTGACCTAGGATGTCGTTTTTCCCTGACAGGCCCTTTTCCGACTGTGCGACGTACGCCCAGGCTTATTTTGATCTCGTTCGGGAGGCCCAAGCAGGCGTCAGCGGCGCAGCCTTATCGGAGGCCGCCGTTTTGCTTGAGAGCGCCGTGCGAAGCGGCGCGACGATCTTCGCCTGTGGGAACGGGGGGTCGGCTGCGATCGCCAATCACCTGTTGTGCGACTACTTGAAGGGCGTCAGCACAGGGGCGACGATCAACCCGCGAGTGATCACCCTCTCGTCCGCTTCGGAGCTGATTACGGCGATCGCCAACGACATCGGCGTCGAGGAGATATTCGCCTACCCCCTTAGATCCCTGGGCCAGAAGGGCGATATCCTGATCGCGATCAGTTCGTCGGGACAGTCGCCGAACATCGTGAAGGCTATTGAAACAGCTAAAGCGCAGCAGATGCGGGTGATTGCGCTGACGGGCTTCAGCGGGGGGCGCTCGTCGGAACTGGCGGACGTTTCAATCCACGTTGACGCCGACAACTACGGCGTGGTCGAGGATGTGCATCAGAGCATCATGCATATCATCGCCCAGTATCTGAAACAGGCCCATTACGCAGATCCGACCGCTCTGGGGTCTGTTCCGTTTTGATTGAACTGCGGGGCTGTTAAAAGCAGGCAAAGGATGATCCGCGGAGCGGCGCTGGGCATCCCGATCGGTCCGGTTGCGCAGGCCTGCTTGCTGAAGAGTTCCCCATCCGTCGCCGAGCGATGCGGCAGGCAACGGGAGCATAGATCGTCGGCGCGCCCGACCAAGGCGCATCTGTCGTTGCTTCGGATCGTCATAAAAGCACATCAATGAGCGTCATCTTCGGCGGCTAGAGATGGCGGCAATGTGGAGATGCCAAATGCACTCGATTGCAGACCGCCTCGACGACGCTTTCCGTTCGCTGTCAGAGGACGTTTATCCGACGGCGATTGAGCTCAGCCCTGACGATGCTGTCGCTTTCCAGGCCTGGATCGACGTGCACGCGCAGCGGACGCCCCTACTCATCGGGGATCGCTGGAGGTTCGGGGGGATTCCTGTAACCCGCATCGATGCTCGTGCGTCGCGGGTCATCTGCCAGTTCGAGGTGTCCGCCGAGGCTTTCCAGATCACTAAATCGGTCGGTCATCAGGCCATCGACGCCGGCCGTCTGAGCTTCCTTGCGAGCCTCGGTGATCGTGGTGGATCAACGTCACCGATTTTCGCGCGCTAGTCGAGCCAAGGCGCGGAAACAAGGGTCATGCCCCGGATCAACTCGTGTTTTTGCAAAGCCCAAGCCTATTTCAGAACAGTGTTTCTCACATAGTCGCCATAGGCGCTTTTACCGAGGGTGGCAGCCAGGCGCTCCAATTGAGCTTGGTTTATAAAGCCTTTCTGGTAGGCGATCTCCTCGGGGCAGGCTATTTTGAAACCTTGTCGTTTTTCGAGAATTCGGACGAATTCCGCGGCCTCGAGCAGGCTGTCGGGGGTGCCGGTGTCCAGCCAAGCGTAGCCGCGGCCCATGATTTCGACGGAGAGTTTGCCGCGTTCTAGGTAGGTGCGGTTTACATCGGTGATCTCGAGTTCGCCGCGGGCTGACGGTTTCAGGTTTCTAGCGATGTCGATCACATCGCTGTCGTAGAAGTAGAGGCCGGTGACGGCCCAGTTCGAGCGGGGCGTCAGGGGCTTTTCTTCGATCGACAGGGCGCGCATGTCCCGGTCGAATTCGACGACGCCGTACCGATCGGGGTCATTGACATGATAGGCGAAGACGGTGGCGCCATCCGGGCGAGCCATAGCGCTGGCGAACAGATCCGTAATGCCGTGACCGTAGTAGATGTTGTCGCCGAGGATCAGGGCCGAGGGGCTATCGCCGACGAAGTCGGCGCCGATGACATAGGCTTGCGCCAGCCCGTCGGGACTCGGCTGGACTGCGTACTGGATTTCCATGCCCCATTGCGAGCCATCGCCCAGCAGCGCTTGGAAGTTGGGCGTGTCGCGCGGCGTGGAGATGATGAGCACCTCCCGGATGCCGGCCAGCATCAATGTCGACAGCGGATAGTAGATCATCGGCTTGTCGTAGACCGGCATTAGCTGCTTGGAGGTCACGAGCGTCATCGGATGCAGGCGCGTGCCTGATCCTCCGGCCAGAATGATGCCTTTCATGGTGCGGCTCCTTGGGGGTGCAATTCGGCGACGATTTCGGCGACGGCTGTCTGCCAGGGGCGAGGCTCAATGCCGTAGTCGCGCGATAGCTTTTCAGTCGACAGTCGCGAGTTGGCGGGGCGACGCGCCGGCGTCGGGTATTCCACGGTCGAGATCGGTTCGACCTCGGCGTACGGCCCCCCCATCTTGGCGCTTAGCGAGAAGATTTCGCGGGCCAGCGCGGCCCAGCTCGTCTGACCGGCATTGACGAAATGATAGACGCCGGTCGGCGCGTCCGTGTCGGCGATCATCCGAAGAGTGATCGTTTTCAGGGCGGCGGCGATATCCCGCGCCGAGGTCGGGTTGCCGTGCTGGTCACTGACCACGCGCATACGGGAGTGCTCAGCAGCGAGACGGAGCATGGTCTTCAGGAAGTTGGCGCGATGCACGCTCATCACCCAAGCGGTGCGTAAAACCACCGAGCGGGCGTTGCCCGTAAGGACTGACAGCTCGCCGGCGAGCTTGGATGCGCCGTAGACGCCGAGAGGGGCGACCGGATCATTTTCGGCGTAGAGGCCGTTCTTGGAGCCGTCGAAGACGTAGTCGGTCGATATCTGGATCAGAGGCACGCCCCGGGCGCGTGTGATGTCGGCCAGCACGGCCGGTCCTAATGCGTTCGCGAGGAAGGCGTCAGCGACATTGGTTTCCGCCTCGTCCACGGCGGTCCAGGCGCCAGAGTTGATCACAGCAGCGAACGGCGTTCGGGCGAAGGCGGCTTTGATCGAGGCGGCGTTGGTCAAGTCCAGAGCGGAGCGGTCCGGCGCATGGACGATCACCTCGGCGGGCCAGTCGGCAGCCAGCAACTCCTGCCCTATCTGACCGGCGCCGCCGGTCACTAGGATATGGAGCGGCTCAGGCATGGGCCACGCCGAGACGCTGGGTCGCGTAGCGAGCGTTCAGGACGTCCTGCCACCAGGTCTGGTTCTCAAGATACCACCGCACGGTCTGCTCGATGCCCTGCTCGAAGGAAACAGATGGCACCCAGCCCAGGTCCTCGGCGATCTTGGAGGCATCGATGGCGTAGCGCTGATCATGCCCGGGGCGGTCCGTCACAAAGGTGATCTGTTCGGCGTATCTCATGCCGTCGGCGCGCGGCCGCAGTTGATCCAGAATGCCGCAGATGGCCTTCACGACCTCAATGTTCGTACGTTCGGAATCGCCCCCGACGTTGTAGGTTTCGCCAGGCTGGCCCTTCTCGAAAACGGTCTGCAGCGCGCGGGCGTGATCGTCCACGAACAGCCAGTCGCGCACGTTCATGCCGTCGCCGTAGATCGGCAGCGGTTCGCCGTTCAGCGCCCGAATGATGATCAGCGGGATCAGCTTTTCCGGGAAGTGATAAGGGCCGTAGTTGTTGGAGCAGTTGGTCACCAGCACTGGAAGGCCATAGGTGTGCCCCCAGGCTCGCACCAGATGGTCCGACCCCGCCTTGGACGCAGAGTAGGGCGAGCGAGGATCGTAGGGCGTCGTCTCGGTGAAGAAACCATCTTCGCCTAGGGTGCCGAACACCTCGTCGGTGGAGATGTGATGGAAGCGGAACGCGTCCTTCGCGTCATCCGGCAGCGTGCGCCAGTACTCCAGGGTCTGGTTCAGCATGACGAACGTGCCGACCAGATTGGTCTGAACGAACGCGCCGGGGCCGTCGATGGAGCGGTCGACGTGGCTCTCGGCCGCGAGATGGGCGATCACTTGCGGCCGGAACTCGCGCAGGGCCATGGCCACTGCCTCGGCGTCGCAGATGTCGGCTTGCACGAAGGTATAGCGGCTGCTGGAGGCGACGGGGTCAAGCGAGCTCAGCACGCCCGCATAGGTCAGCTTGTCAAAGACCAGAACATCGTGGTCGGTATGTTCGATCAGGCGACGGATCAGGGCGGAGCCGATGAAGCCGGCGCCGCCGGTGACCAGAATACGCATGAATGTCTCCCTCAGAGCGCGATCAAAGGCTCAAGGGGCGAGCCGTCATATGCAAATGGGCTGTCCAGCTCGGCTAAAGACGGCAATGTTTCGTCGCGTGCTGAAACGACGGCCCCTGACGCCGGCAGCAGCCAGTCTATGTCGATATCAGCATCGTTCCAGATGATGCCGCCTTCGCAATCCGGCGCATAGATGCCGGAAACCTTATAAGCGACCTCAACGTTCGGCTCGAGGGTGACGAAGCCGTGCGCGAAGCCGACAGGAACGAAGAGTTGTTCCCCGCCTTCGGCAGTCAACTTGGCGCTGACCCATTTTCCATAGGTCGGTGACCCGCGGCGGATGTCTACGGCATAGTCCATGACCGACCCCCGCACGCACTGAACCAACTTGGCCTGGGCGTGGGGTGCGCGCTGAAAGTGCAAGCCTCGCAAGGTGCCCTCGCTAGCCGAGAATGAGCGATTGTCCTGGACGAAACGAACGTCAATGCCGGCGGCGGCGGCGCGAGCTTCGGAGTAGGTCTCCATGAACCAACCACGAGCGTCCCCAAAGGTCGGGGCGCGAAGCAGGACGGGCAAAGAATTATTCATACCGGACGTGGTGATCGAAGCCGTTGTTTGTATGGGATTGAGTGTTTAGCAGGCGTTTCCCCGTGCTACGAGGAATGAAATCAATACACAGGTCTTGATCGACGTGAGCCGCTTCCATGCTCTGAAAGTACGCTGGCTAGAGGCTCGGCGGGAGCGCTTTCGCCAGCGCTTCGGGGCGGCGAGCGGTGATGAAGCGCGTCGTTTCAATCGGCTGGATGACGCAGTCACCGCCTATGAAGCCTATCTGAAACGCCGGCCACATGACCTCGGTGTCCAATTGCGTCTGGTCGGCGTGCTCAGGGATGCAGGGCGCGTGCACGAGGCCGTGGCGCGTCTGGAGAGGCTGGCGCAAGCTCGTCCTGACAAACTGAAAATCCGTCTAGCCCTGGCGGAGGCCTTGGACGAGAGCGGGGCCGTAGAGCGCGCAAGGGACGTGTACGCTGACGTGGTGCGGAAGGAGCCGTTGAACGCACCGGCGCGAGACGCTCTGTCCAGAATCGTCCAGGCTCTGACCGTCGGCGACGCCGCGCCCCCTGTCCCCCCCCTTATGCAGGGAGGCCATACCAGCCATTTGCGTATCCTGATCGACGCCATCGGCGCATCTCAGGCGTCCCTGATGGACACAGTCCGTTCAGTCGAGGCCACGTCGGATGTATCCTGGAGGCTCTCGATTACGGGGTATGTGGGCGACCTTCCGAAGCAGGTGACGAACCGGCTTCAAGACGATGAAGCGGGAAGGGGCGGGGAGTCAGTTGCAGAGCTTTACGTCAGGGCCGGTACCGTGCTGAAGGAGAATGCGCTGTCGTGGCTGCTGTGGGCGATCCGACTTGGAGCGATTGCGGCCTATGCCGACCATGAAGGTCCCGAAGGCGAGCCGATGCTTCAATCGGCGCCGCATCGGCTTGATTTGACTACCAACCCGTCCCCCCCTGGACTGATTATGTTCGCGCCGGATTTCCGCGGGAGGGAAGGCGACGGGGTCGCCAATTTGGCCTGCGCCTTCGCCGAAGGGGCGGTCATGCATGTTCCGCTGATCCTGTCCCGCTCAGACGGACGCCCTGCGTCAGGCATGGCGGTTGAAACAGGCGCGCCCGGCCATGATCGTTTGCTGGTCATCATCCCGACGCGGGATGCGGTGGACGAATTGCGGGTGATGGTGTCCAGCCTCGCCAGTTTGGCTGCGCAGCCCGACAAGTTTGACGTTATCGTCATCGATAACGGGAGCCAGCCGCCGTTGACGACTGCAAGTCTGGAAACCTGCGGCGCGGTGACCTTAAGCGTCGTCCGCGTGGACGAGCCGTTCAATTGGGCGCGACTGAATAATCGGGCATGTGCTGGTCAGACGCAGCCGATCATTCTGTTCGCCAATAACGATATGGAGATGCTGACGTCCGGCTGGGACGACAGGCTTCGCGCCCTCCTGAGCGTGGAGAATGTCGGCGTGGTCGGCGCACGGCTTCTGTACCCGAACGGGCTGTTGCAGCACGGCGGCATCGTCATGGGAGGGCTGAACGGTGAGCCGCTGCATGATGGTTGGCGCGTCGAGGAAAACCAGCGCGGACCGTTGGACCGCTGGGTTCGCCTGCGCCCGGCGACGGCGGTCACTGGCGGGTTCATGGCGGTTCGGCGTACGGTGTTCGACGCGGTCGGAGGGTTCGACGAAGTTGAACTGCCGATCTCCTGCAGCGATGTCGACCTGTGCCTGAAGGCGGGCGCGCTGGGGTGGACGGTGCTCTACGCCCCCGAAATCGAGGTGCGGCATCATGAGTCGCTGACCCGCGGGCATGCCGGAGATGACGCCGCTCGCCTTAGCGCCGAGAAGGAGATGCGGGTGCTGCTGAAGCGCTGGGACGCGCGAGCCGCCTACGATCCGACCCGAAATCCTCAATGGGAAACAAGGGGCGTTCGTCTTTATGCGGGGCGTCGGCCTTTGGCGACGGATCAGGTCATCGATTGGGCGTTGAAGACCGCGAGCCGCCCAGGGAGAACGGGTCGTCAGGCCAATACGCCGACCTTAGCGTAAAGCTCGCGGAGCTTGTCGCGATAGGCGTCCGGGTTGAACTTCGCCGCCTGCAGGCGCCCCCGTTGTGATGCCTGGGCCCGCCAGTCGCTATCGGCATCCAACTGCCGGATGCCGCGAGCGATGGCTTGAACGTCATAAGGAGCGACCTGCAACGCGGCGTCTCCGGCCACTTCCGGCAGAGATCCTTGGTCCGAGGTCAGGACCGGCGCTCCCAAGCTCATGGCCTCGAGCACCGGCAGTCCGAACCCTTCATACAGCGACGGAAACAGTACGCCCTTCGCGCCGCGGATCAGAGTGATCAGGAGCGAATAGGACATGTATTCGTAGAGCCGGATGCGACTGTTCTCGCCGTGCACGCTTTGCGTCTGCTTAAGGAGCGCCATCTCTGGCTCTGACATCCAGCCCGGTCCGCCTATGACGACCAGGGGCGTCGTGACGCCAGACGCCAGATAGGCCTCGACCACCCGGCTCAGGTTTTTCTTAGGCTCGACAGCGCCGAAGTGAAGAAAATAGGAGCCCCACTCCAGACTGAACGCGGCGTCGAGCTCGGTTTCGATATCCGTCTGCGGGCGGTTTATCAGCTCCGGCGGCAGGTTTACGGCCTGGTAGGTGTTGGTGACACGGTCTTCCGACACGCCGAGCATGCGAATGACGTCCTGCCGAGTGGCCTCGGAGACGACGGCGATGTGATCGGCGCGCCGAGCCACCTCGCGGCACATGTTCAGGAACAGCGGCTTGTTGTTGAGCGTGGTGTGCGGGAGGCGCAGAGGGATCAGGTCGTGAATCGTATAGATGTTCGGGACGTTGCGCGCATGAAGCGGCAGCAGGGTCGTCCAGTGCATGGCGCTGGGCGCGGGCGTGGTTCGTTCATCGAACGTCACCGGCGTTCCTCGTCCATGCAGTTTGAACGCCCGGTGCGCCCGTTGAAACAGCTCTTGAGCGCTCCAACCCTTATCGATCAACGGACGGGCGGCGTCGCCTCCCGGCCATATGACGTCGTCTGAGACTTCGAACGCGTACGCCGCCCGACCAAGAGCGCTCAGGCGCGTTTCAAGCTTGCGGGCCAGGCGCTGCTTCAAGCGCAAGGAAGAAGGCGGGCGTTCGGGATCTAGGACGGCGACGGTCTCAAAGCCTTTGAGCGCGCCCGCAGGCAGGCTGGGGCCGAACAGGGCGTTGGTTTCGAACCCGAGCGTCCGCGCCGTGTCCAGCAGGTTTCGGCTGTAGGTCGCGATCCCCGTGCCCTGAGGGCGGATCAGGTTGAACCCGTCGATGCAGATGGCGCGCGTAGTCATGATCGAGCGTCTACAGGCGAAACGGCGACTCGTCAGCCGCCATGCGACGGCCATCCCCCCGCCCGGCTCAGGGCGCTAAGGCGAGGCTTATCGATCTGGTCGCCGATCCAGCGCGCGGTGTTGATCAGCTTGTCCAGGTCGTAGCCAGTAGAGAAGCCAGCGCGTTCCAGCATATAGACCAGGTCCTCGGTGGCCACATTGCCGGTCGCGCCGGGGGCGAAGGGGCAGCCGCCGATGCCGCCGACCGAGGCGTCGAGGATGTCCACCCCGGCCTCGACCCCGGCGTAGGCGTTGGCCAGGCCGGTGTTGCGGGTGTCGTGGAAGTGCA
>RCUN01000337.1_pt1 | contig 31906 bp, 24 predicted proteins | sample 2166181 | NCBI WGS metagenome assembly RCUN01 (sample SAMN09932603, study PRJNA488358) | compost metagenome | feature: garden; material: soil; isolation source: compost soil in crotononitrile-enriched culture | place: Germany: Experimental Botanical Garden Goettingen | collected 2016-01-27 | reverse complement strand
TCATCAAGGCGATGGCTTCGTCGTCGCTGTTCACCGGCATGATGCCGACCACCGGACCAAAGCTTTCATCGCGCATGACCGACATTTGATGGGTGACGTCGACCAACACCTGCGGCGCGAGATAGGCGCTGCCCGGTACGTCGGCGGCAAAGGCCTGCGGATCGATCAGCGCCGTCGCGCCTTGGGCCACGGCTTCGGCGATCTGCGCACGGACGAAAAACGCCGCGCCCGGCGTCACCAATGGACCGAGTGTGGTGGCGTCGTCCAGCGGATTGCCCAGCACGTACTGGCGGGTCAATTCGGCGAAACGCTCGACAAACTCCGGATAGATTTTCCGGTCGACGTAGATGCGTTCGACGGCGCAGCAGCTCTGGCCGGAATTGAAAAAACTACCGTCCACCAGATTCTCTACCGCATGCTCAAGGTTTGCATCTGCGCGCACGTAAGCCGGGTCTTTGCCGCCAAGCTCCAGACCCATGCCGAGAAATCTTGCGCTGGCAGCGTTTTCCATGACTTTGCCTGCCTCCACGGAGCCGGTGAAGTTCACTTGCTGCACCCGCCCGGAGGCAATGACCGCCCCGGTCGACACATGGTCGAGCAGCAGATTCTGGAACAACCCTTCGGGCAAATTGGCGCGGCGCATGGCTTCGGCGAAACGCTCGCCCACCAGCAGCGTTTGCGAAGCATGTTTGAGGATCACGCTGTTGCCGGCCATCAGCGCCGGGATGATCGTGTTGACCGCGGTCAGGTAGGGGTAATTCCACGGCGCGACTACCAGCACCGTGCCCAGCGGTTCACGTTTGATCTGCCGTCGAAAGCCGGCGATGGGCGTGGGTTCAAGTGCGGTCAGCGCGTCATGCGCAATACCGATCATGTACCGCGCCCGCTCTTCGAAACCGCGCAACTCGCCCGCGCCATAGCGCACCGGGCGGCCCATTTGCCAGGCCAGTTCCGGGACGATTTCGGCTTTCATGGCCAGCATCGCGTCCACGGCGGCGCTGCAAAAAGCCGCGCGTTCGCTCAGTGGCCGGCGCCTCCATTGCGCTTGGGCGGTGGCGGATGCCGTCAGAGCCTGTTCGATTTGTGCCGCATCGGCGCACTGACGTTCGGCATAAATCCGGCCATCGACCGGCGAGATGAGTTGAATCGTTGCTGTCATGATCGCCTCAATAGCGCTCGAAGCCGCGTTGCAATTCCCAGTCAGTGATCCGCCGGTCGTACTCTTTCTGTTCCCACTCGGCGGTGTGCACGTAGTGATCGATCACTTCATCACCGAACGCCTCGCGCAACATGCTCGACCCCTGGAGCGCGGCACTGGCATCGCGCAGGGTCTTGGAGACTTCCGGCAATTGCTCGTCGAGATAGGCATCGCCTTCGAAGGGCGGGGTGAGCTCGAGTTTTTCGTCGACGCCGGCCAGCCCTGCCGCGATCAGCGCGGCGAAGGCCAGGTAGGGGTTGAGATCGGCACCGCCTATGCGGCATTCGATGCGGATGGATTTGCTGCTCTCGGCGCACAAACGGAAACCGGCTGTGCGGTTGTCGCGGCTCCACACCGCACGGGTCGGTGCGAAGGTGCCGGCCTGAAAACGTTTGTAGGAGTTGATGTAGGGCGCGAGAAAGCAGGTGATGTCGTTGGCGTATTTGAGCTGTCCGGCGACCCAGGCACGCATCAGCTTGGACATGCCGAACTCGGCCTTGGCATCGTAGAACAGCGGCTTTTTGGCGTTCTTGTCCCACAGCGAATTGTGAATATGGCTGCTGGACCCGGCGGCGTCGTAGCGCCACTTGGCCATGAACGTGATCGCCTTGCCCTGTAGTTGCGCGATCTCTTTGCAGGCGTGCTTGATGATGACGTGATGGTCGGCCATGGTCATGGCGTCGGCGTAGCGGATGTTGATTTCTTCCTGCCCCGGCCCCCATTCGCCCTTGGAGTTTTCCACCGGAATCCCGCAGGCCTGCAGATGCTTGCGAATCGCCCGCAGCACTGGTTCTTCGCGGGTGGTCTGCAGGATGTTGTAATCCTCGATGTAGTGCCCGGCGGTTTTCGGCTTGTGGTAGTTGCGCCTGTGGATGGCCTCGTAGCTTTCGTCGAACAGGTAGAATTCCAGTTCCGAGGCGAACATGCCGGTGTAGCCGCGCTGACGCAGGCGCTCGACCTGTCTTTTCAGGATCGCCCGGGGGCTGTGAGGCAAGTCTTGCCGGTGGTGATGATCGAGCACATCGCACAGCACCAGCGCCGTGCATTCCAGCCACGGCACCTTGCGCAGGGTGCTCATGTCGGGCTTGAGTACAAAATCGCCGTAGCCCTTGCTCCAACTGGCCGCGGCGTAACCTGGCACCGGCTCCATGTCGATGTCGTCGGCCAGCAGGTAATTGCAGCAGTGGGTTTCTTCATGACCGCTGTCGATGAAAAACTCGACCTGGAATCGCTTGCCCACCAGCCGTCCCTGCATGTCGACCATGCACACCAGCACGGTGTCGATTTCGCCAGAGGTGGCAGCACGCTTGAGTTGGTCAAAACTGAGAAAAGGCTCGGTCATTACGGCAATCCTGCGCAAATTGTTTGGGTCTGTCTGAGATAGCTGTTGCAGACGCTCTCCAGAAAAATCCAACAACTGCCGCCGCGAGCATCGTGGGCAATAAGCTGCACTAAGCTTAGCCTACTGTCGGTTTTCGCAAGTTTTCACGGAGCGAAGCCTTGTGAAGCGGGGTAAACATCGCTGGGAATGCGCCCGTCGGCGCCGGCCCACATCCGGTTCGAGGAGGAATGAAAATGGCAAAGAAGAGAACGCACTCGACCTACGAAAATCTCAAGCACCAGTACGATCGGTTTCCCCACCGTCGTGGCGGCGATCAGTTGGGCTGAGGATGTGATGGGGGAAGGGGCAGCATCCTGAATTAGCGTGCGGGCTCGCCGCTCGCCACGGTACGGTCGACCAGACGGATACTGTTTCGCCCGCCACGCTTGGATTCATAGAGCGCGGCGTCGCCTTGCTCGATCAATGTCGCCAGGCTGGCCGGCGGATGGTCGAACAAGTTGGCGCCGATGCTCAGGGTTACCGCTTCAGGCGTGGTGAATGTCTGCGCGGCGGCGCTGTGGAACTGATCACGCAATGCGTCGCCCATTTGCACGATTCGCTCCTTCGACGCGTTGCTCAGCAGGATGACGAACTCGTCGCCGCCCAACCGCGCGGCAAGCGCATCTTCGGGCAATACCGAGCGGATCATCTCGCTCAGCGACACCAGCAACCTGTCGCCTGCGGTATGGCCGTACAGGTCGTTGACTGGTTTGAAGTTGTCGATATCGATCAGCAGCAGCGCGCCCGGTTGAGTGCTCGAGACGTCACGTAACAACCGCGGTGCCCGCACTTCGAGGGCGCGGCGGTTGTACAGGGCGGTCAATGGATCGCGTTCGGCCAGCCGGGCGATCTGTTTCTCCCGTCGATAGCGCTCGGTCCCGGTCATCGACAGCGCGATCAGCATGATCGCCATCACGCCTTCGACCAGGGAGATCTGAATGATCTCGCCACGAAAGGCCGCGAGGTCGATCAGCGTTCCTGGAACCACAGCCGTTATCGATTTGGCGAGATAGAAAAGCCCATGGACCAGCAGCACGTAACGCAGCTGAACCGCCCCCACGCTCAGCGACTTGCCGTGGGGCCGCAGCAGGAAACTGGCCCGCAGCGACAACAGGGCGACCAGCAGCGAGTTGGCCAGCAGCATGATCTTTGACCACGAAGGCTCGTCCGGCAGCAACAGCAATGCCAGCCAGGCGACGAAGATCAGATACCAGGCGCGGGACAGGCGCGCCTGGGTAAAACGCGCGACACCCAGCAGGAAGAACCAGTGGGCCAACACCAGCAGGCCGTTGGCGAACCAGATACCCACCAGCAACAGACCGATCCCGCGCAACAGGGCGAGCGTCGAACCCACGGTAATCGTCGCAAAACCCGCGCTCCAGAACAGCAGCGAGGGTTCACGAATACTGCGCCACTCGATCGCCAGGTACAGCGCAGCCGCCGCTGCGAGGGCGATCGAGAGGGTCAACATCGTGGGAGGGTCGAGCGCCATAGCCTTGTTGCCTTTCTGAATACGGTGGAAAGGCGTGATTGTAAGCGGTTCAGTGATCGACAGCATCGTCTGGCGTTAATGGCCGGGCATATCCCGAATGCCATTTCTCCTGTGCCTGAAAGGCAAAGCAGGTGTGATTTTCCAGCTATATCAATCAAATCCCGTCGAGCTTTTAATCTTCAAACGGTGGCCTCCAGCATCAAGCGCCACCCGCAAACCCGACGTTGAAACAACTCTGTGTTGCTCAACTGCCGGGGAAAATAAAAATAAAACTCGGCGGGAGATGATCCTATGGGACTCGCTCAAGATAAAGCTGGTGTTATTCCCTCGTTCACGCGGGTTTCCAAGGGAGCCGGAACCGCTTCGTGGGGCGCCATGGCGTTGCTGTGGCTGGTCTACGCCATGGACGCGAATTCACGCCAGATGTTCTTCATGGTGTTGCCCTCGATCACCAGCGAATTCAAAACCAGCGCGGAGCTGACGGGTTTGCTCGCGGCGTTCATCACGATTGCCACGTCGTTGATCGCTGTGCCTTGCATGATCTGGGCGGACAAGGGCGGGCAAGGCTGGATGAGGAAGTATCGCCATCTGCCGATCGTCATCGCCTACACGCTGTTTACCTTTTTGACAGGGTTCAATTTCCTCACCGCCTCACTGGGCATGCTCGTGGCATTGCAGGTGATTTCCCATGCGTTCGGCGGTGCGGGGGAGGCGATCGAAGTCACGTCATTATCCGAGTGGTGGTCCCGTGAGCGGCGCGGGTTTGCGTTGGGGCTGCACCACACGGGCTATCCGTGGGGCACGTTGATCGGCGGTCTGGCGATCAGTGCCTTGTTGAACGCCTACGGTCCGGAAAACTGGCGTCTGGCGTTTCTGCTGTTCCCGGTGCCCATGATCATTATCTTTTCTATTTACTGGTGGTTTTGCACCAAGAAAAGATATGACTCGTTCGTCGAGCATGTGCGTGACGTCGGCGAAACCGTTCCAGCGTTGAGCGCGGCACACGGGACGGTGGTTGCACCTGAGGGCGCCTTTCGGTCGGCGATGCGCAATCCGAACATCAGCACCATCGCACTCGTCTCGATGCTGGCCATCGTTGGCTACTTCGGCATCAGTTTCTGGCTGCCCCAGTACCTGGCCTTCGTCGCGCATTACAACTTCGCCGAGGCGGCGGCTTACTCCGTACTGTTCACCATCACCGGTGGCATCGGGCAAATCGTCTGGGGTTGGATCTCCGACCGGATGGGTCGCAAGCTTTGCCTGATGATCGTTTTCGCCTGGCTGGCGGTTGGCATGTACCTCTTCCAGTTCACCTCATTGAGTTTGACCTGGTTGGTCTGCATCCAGTTGTTTGCCGGGTTTGCGATGAACGCGCCCTACACGTTGCTGTACGCGATTGCTTTCGATTCGGCCAAGCCCGGCACCTCCGGGATCGCTGGTTCGATTGTCAATGTGGGTATCTACGCCGGCGGTTTCGGGCCGTTCGTAATCGGCATGTTCATTGGTGCCGGCGGCGGTTTCGATCAGGTGGCTGGCTACAACTACGCTCTGTATTTCATTTCCGGCCTGATGATCGTCGCTGCATTCGTCACGGCGTTCTTTACGCGCGAAACCACAGGGTGGTTCCTCAAACACGATCGGGCGCTGGTGTCCAAAGCGTCCTGCAACATGGCCCATTGAGGTCGCCAATCCGGCTGGAACGCCGCACCTGCAACCTATAAAAAATTCCCTCGCGGGGATGTCCAATGTCAGGAGAATCAACATGCTAGAAGTCGCCAATTCGCACGGTAAACACATTCAGGTCAATGGCACGACACTGTGGGTTGAAGACACGGGTGAAGCCAATCTGCCAATCGTTCTGTGCCTGCACTCCTGTTTTCTCGACGGGACAATGTTTGAGGGGCTGGTCCAGGCCGCAGCCGGCAAGTTTCGGGTCATCCGGCCCGATTTCAGAGGGCAGGGCAAAAGCGCCCTGGATGATGTCGACATCATCACCATGGACAAGTGTGCCGACGACATCGAGGCGTTGATCGAAAGAATGGAGCTCGATTCGATCAACGTCATGGCCCAGTCCATGGGCGGCGATGTTGCGTTCCGGCTGATTGCCAGGCGCCAGGAGCTTTTCCGTTCATTGGTCGTCGCGGGCTCTTCGGCGTGCGGTGAGCCGCCCGAGCAAGGCGCCCGATTCGCGCAATGGGTAGTCGACGCGGGGGAGCGAGGTTTCGTCGGAGATATTCTCGACATGACCATGGAAGTGATGTTCGGCAAGACCACGCGCAACAACCCCGATAAACAGGAACTGGTGGCTTACTGGCGCGATCGGATCGAGGCGTTGCCGAAATCGCTGCGCCCGGCGATGAAAGGCGTCATGCATCGTGAAAGCTCGGTAGAACTGCTGTCATCGATCAAGATCCCGGTGCTGATCATCAATGGTGAGGAAGACATGCCGCGACCTCCCGCGTGTTCCGATGAGATGAAACGAGAGCTGCCGAATTCGAAACTGATGCGGCTGAGCAAGATAGGGCATAGCCCGACATTGGAGGCGCCTGAGCTGGTGCTGCCGGCGATCATCGGCTTCTACTCCAACCCTCGTGTGTGAGTAGCCGATTGGCGGCCGCGTAGCCGCGAGAACCCAGCCGAAAATGCCCGCTTTTGCGGGCATTTTCATTGGTCGGCGTGCCCCCGTAACCGCCCCGGCAGGCACTGATTTTCGCTATGCCCCAGCGTCACACCTGATGTGCAAATGTAGCTATTTTCATCGAATCAGCACTCTCATAACCTTTCTCTCAGTCGAAGTCCGGGCGCAGTTCTCGCCCTGTGAATGCATAAAAAAACTGAGAGGCCTACACATGAATACTCCCGTCAAACCTGATGAATTAGCGATTGCCTACCAGTTGCCGCAAGTCCCGTTCATGACCCCGGATATGGTTCACCCCGGTGTCATGACGCAATGGCTGGAAGATGATGAGTTGTGGGTGCCGGTCACCAAAACCGTGTCGTTCAAGCCGCTGCTGCTCAATACCTCGGGCGGCTACTACATCAATCTTTTGCGGGTGCGGCAGTCCGGTGTGCTTTCCCGTCACCGCCACACCGGTGGCGTGCATGCGATCGTGCTCAAGGGGCGCTGGTTCTATCTGGAGCATGACTGGATTGCCGAGGAAGGCTCATTTGCGTATGAGCCTCCGGGAGAGACCCACACTCTGTTCGTGCCGGAAGACGTCGAGGAAATGATCACCTGGTTCCATGTTCAGGGCGGCTACACCTACGTCGATCCTCAGGGAGTAGCGGTCGGCTATGAAGATGTCTTCACCAAACTGGAAAGCGCCCGGGCGCATTACAAGTCTCTGGGCTTGCCGGACGACTATATTGAACAGTTCATCAGGTAACCGACACGATCAGGAAAACGCGCTTCGGCGCGTTTTCCTGTAATCGACCCGGACGCGGGATACTCAACCCCTTACGCCAGGACCGGAAATGGACAACTACACACAGCTGCTCGCATTTATCTGGTCAACCGAGTGCGGAAGCTTCTCGGCGGCGGCTCGCGTCCACAACATTACGCCCTCGGCAGTGAGCAAACTGATCACGCGTCTGGAGAACAGGCTGCAAGTCCGGCTCTTTCAAAGAGGCTCGCGGGTTCTCACGCTGACCGAGGAGGGCGCGGCCTACCTGCGCAGTGCCAAGGCAGTCGTTGAAGCCATGAATGAGGCTGACTCGCTGGCTGAGGCTTTACCTTCAAGGGTCAGTGGAACCCTTCGAATCCACACCATGACCACGTTTGCCAAGCACCAGATCGTGCCCTGGCTGCATGAATTCCTGGACTTGTATCCGTCCCTGGATGTGGAGCTGCAATTGGGCGCGCAGTTTGTCGACCATTTTGAACAGGGGCTCGATATCGCTATTCACAGCGGCGTGCTGCCCAGTTCTTCACGTATTGCCAAGCGAATCGGGGAATGTGAGTGGCTGGTCGTGGCTTCGCCCGACTACTTGACCGAGCACGGTGTCCCCACGGTTCCGGCTGACCTCCTGAACCACCGTTGCTTCCATTTCAGCTTTGTCAGCCCGTGGAACAAATGGTCGTTTGTTCAGGAAGGCGAGGGTGTTTCCGTGCCCGTAACGCCCAGTGCGTCATTCACTCAGGGTGATCTTCTACGGGACATGGCGCTGTCCGGCGCCGGTGTGGTCAAGTTGGCCGATTTTCACATCGGCCTGGACGTAAAGGCCGGAACCCTGGTGCCGCTGCTGGAAGAGTTCAAATCCGGAATCATTGAGCCGGTTTATCTGTTGTATTCGGACCGAAAACACCTCAGCCCGCGGATTCGGGTGTTCATCGAGTTCTTCCAGGAGAAGTGGCGTCAGCACCCATGGAAGGTAACTTGAAAGAAATATTCGTCTGGAATCGCCTGTAAATCCGCCATTTTTCATCTGGCCTTTTACATGCTGTTACTTCTACTGGCTGGTGCAGCCAGAGGTACTGCAGTAAACCGGCATGGAGCTGAAACATCCGTCTGGCCAGGTCGTTGGCAAGCATTTTCTCGTTCCCGTCCCGAGGAGCACAGACTATGAACGATGCGTTCTCTTTCGGACCGTTCTGCCTTTACCCGGGCAGGCGTGTCCTGCAGAAAAGTGGCGTGGAAGTTTCCTTGGGTAGTCGGGCCTTCGATATCCTCACCGCTCTGGTTGAAAGCGACGGCAAGGTGCTGACAAACCAGCAACTGATGGCGCTCGCCTGGCCGGGGTTGGTTGTTGAAGACACCAATGTACGTGTGCAGGTCGCGAACATCCGTCGCGCCCTGGAATGTGATCAGGACTCCACGCGATACATCGCCAGCGTCGCCAGACGTGGGTACTGCTTTGTCTCTGCTGTGGAGCGGATTGAATCCCTGGATCGGCCCCGGCCGGTGATATCGGGGAACAATCTGGACTCAGCGATCCTGCAACCATTGCGCGTAGCTACGGCAACGCGCGTGCTCCCGAATCTGCCGGCACCCCTGATGTCCGCAGTGGGGCGGGAAGAGTGTGTGAGCGAACTGTCCCAAGTGGTCCTGGACAAGCGGCTGGTCAGCGTAGTCGGGGCTGCCGGCGCAGGAAAGACGACCCTGGCCGTGCTGGTCGCCCATGAACTTCTCGCGGTATTCGATGACGCGGTCTACTTCGTCGACCTTAGCACTCTCGAGCAGGGTGAAATGGCCGCTGAAGCGTTGGCTGCCGCCATCGGCTACAGCCCTTCGGGTACTGAACTGTTCCCTGGACTTCTGGACGTTCTTTCGACGCAAAAGGCGCTGATCATTTTCGATAATTGCGAGCATCTGATTGCCGGAGTTTCGGTTCTCTGCCAGCAAATCGTCGACGGGACCACGAGCGTGTCATTCTTGAACACCAGTCGGGAAGCACTTCGAATCAACGCGGAGTCCGTTTACCTCCTGCGACCGCTGGTTTCACCTCCCGACTCGAAACATCTGAGCGCAAGAGAAGCTCTGCTCTGGCCGGCCATCCAGCTATTCATGGAGCGCGCAAGAGAGGGCGGCGCGAGGAACGCGTTAAGTGACGATGATGCGCCCACCGTAGCGGCCCTGTGTCGGCAACTGGATGGAAATCCGCATGCCATTGGCCTGGTTGCGAGCCGGGTCGCAACCTATGGCGTAAAAGGTATCGCCGACATGCTCGCCCATCAGTTCACCTTGCATTGGCAAGGACGCCGTGACGTCTGCCTGCGCCAACAGACTGTCGAAACCATGATCGATTGGAGCCACAATCTTCTTGGCGAGCAGGATCGAAAAGTGCTTTACCGGCTCTCCGTATTCTGGGGGCGGTTCCCGCTTGACGCTGCGGTAGCGGTGGCGATGGACGCTGAAATCGAGGCCCATCAGGTTGCAGAGGCGGTCAGCAACCTGGTGGACAAATCGCTTGTCGCCATCGCGCCAGTCGCCGAAGAGCTTCATTTCATATTATTCGAGACTACCCGCGCCTACGCCGCCTCCCGCTTCGCCAGGCTCGAAAACCGCAACGATTACGCGCGTCTGCATGCGCTCTTTTACGCAGATGAACTCAGGCAACACAAAGCGAATGTCATGCCCGGTGTTGTGAGCGAGCGTCTGCGCCCACTGGAAATGGGCAACGTACGCGCGGCTATCGAATGGGCGTTCTCCGAAGGCGGGGACCTATCACTGGCGGTTGAAATCAGTTGCATGGCCGCCCCCCTTTTGCTGGAACTCGGATTGCTCAGGGAGTGCAAGCGCTGTTGCGAACGTGCTTTGAAAATGTTGCCGGAGAACTTGCGCGCGACGAAGACCGAACTGGAATTGCTCGACTCAACAGCCATTACTTACTACTCCGGCGGCGACTATGACGGCGCGATGACAGCCGTGGTTGAACGTGGGTTGGAGCTTTCGGTGCAAATGGGCGATGTCCGATCCATGTTCCATTTTCTTGCGGGTTTGCATCTGGCAATGATGGCGAACGGCAGGTTCAAGGAGTCACTGTCCGTGAGTGAACGGTACGCGAGCATCGCGACGACTCAAGGCGGCGGCACCGAGGCCATTCTCGCGCGATGGATGGAGGGCTCTTCGCTGCATTTCCTGGGACGGCAGATGGAAGCCGACGAAAGCTATGCGGCCAGTTTTGAGCTTTTCGCACGTCACGAAGTGCATCCATTGCACTACTTCGAAACCAAGGAACAAGTGGTAGCCAAGCTTGGCAAGGCGCGCGTGAAGTGGATTCGGGGGATGCCGGTGCAGGCGCTTGAGCTTGCAACCAGTGCCATTGCCGAGAGCCGACGTAATCCCGACTCGTTCTATCTCTGCGCGACGCTGTGTTTTCCGATACTGCTCAGCAATGGTCTGCTGGACAGGGCCGCGGAGCTGATCCAGGAAATGGAGAATGTCGCCCAAGACTACAAAGTGGCGGTACGCAAGCAGGTCATCTTTTTCCTTAATGGTCTATTGATGCTTCAGCAGGGGCGCTATCAGGTTGCAGTCGTCTACCTCCAGCAATGTCTGGCGCTGCTGCCGCCCCCCAAGATGAGTGTCGTGAGGACGGATGCGCTTCAGGCGCTTGCCCAGGCGCAACTGAAATGCGGGGAGGGCATGGACGCTTTAGCCTCCATCAAGGAGGCGATCGATCTGGCAGAAGCGACGGGTGGTAACTTCAATCTGCCGGATCTGATGAGAACCAAGGCTGAGGTGATGATGAGCCTGCCATCGATCGACAAGAAGAACGTTGATGATCTGCTGTTGCGCGCATTGGCGTGCGCGAAACAGCAGTCCGCGTTGACATGGGAGTTGAGGGTTACGCACGTCATTTCGCAAGCGAGCGTCGAAGAGAAAGTCATGGACGAACACCCTCAGCGCCCAGGCTGACCTTCTGTCCCTGTCCAGATTCGCACGATCAGGTACGGCGGTTTGCCGGCATCAGCCGCATCGGTGAAGATCGGGTTGCGATGGAGCTGGTTGACGGCGACGTACAGCCAGGAGTCCGGGCCAAAGTGGGCATTGTCGGGCCACAAGAAACGCTCGTCCCGAACCAGAGGCTTGAGTTCGCCGGTGCGGGTCAGAACGTCGATTCCGTTGTCCGGCAGGTTGGTAATGAAATGGTTGCCTTCGGCATCTGTCGCGGCGCCATCGGAAATCGGTTTCGAGCCCACGCGGGTGATGGCGGAGGCGATCTGCGCATCCGCAGCGCCTTCTCGGAACAGCCGCGCCGGCACGGCGTACCAACTGGTGCCATTCATTGATCCGAAGTAAATAGTCTCGCCATCGGCCGACAGGGTGATCGGGTTTATCCCGACGCGGGCGGGGGCCATTTTTCCACCCTCACCGGGGAACAGCAGCGGCTTGCCTTCCACCACCAATTCAACGTCCTCTGCGGCCAGTGAGGGATGGCCGCTGAAGCGACGGGCAGTGCCCTTGTTGATATCAACGCTGACGATGGCCGGGTCCGGGCCGCAGTCCGCGATATAGACGAATCCTCGTTCGCCATCGACGGCCAGGTCCTGGAGGATCTGGCCTTTGGGCGCAACCTGGGGACTGAAGTCGTAACGGTTGACCAGTTCACGGGTGTTGATGTCGAAGGCCACCAGTTTGGGAGGTTGCGGCTTATCCAGCCAATTGCCGTGATCGATCACCCACAGACGATCGCGGCTGTCGATGACGACGCCGTGGGGCGTATTCATCACATTCGGCCCGCTACCCGGCTTGGCATTCCAGCTGTCATTGGGAAAAGCCACATAGCTGTTGAGTCCGGTAATCTCCACCAACTGAACCGGACCACGGCGCATCCCGTGAACGCTGGCGAACACGCGTCCATCCTTCGAGGCGGTGACATTGCCAGGGGTGATGTCGAGTTCCGCGACCACCTCCACCTGACCGACCTTGGGTTGCTCGGCATGGGCCATCGTGACGAAGATCAAAGCCGCCAGGGTGGAGGCCAGGACGTTGGGGCTGAATTTTTTCATCGCAATTTCTCCTGCTTGAACAGGGCACATTCGAGCGCCATCCTCACTCCTGGAACCAGGCCTCGACGGTTGCTGGATTCGCGGCCATCCAGTTGCGGGCTACCTGCCCGGCGGGAGTGCCGTCGACCATCATCTGGCGCTCCAGCTCGGTGGCCAGTGCAATCCCCAGATGAATCCTTGCGATCACCACCCGCGAGCGCTCGGGCAGTTGTTGCCAAACCTCTTTGCGGACCACCACCACGGCTCGATCCACTCCGAAGATCTGCTGCGGGTCTTCCAGTATCCGGACCGGATACAGCGCATTCAGGTATTGCGGCTGCCACAAGGGCATCACCATCCAGCGGCCATTGGCAGAGGCGTCGGCCAACCGCTGCGACCACTCGGGGGCGGGCGCAACCTTCAGGTTGTATCCCGCCGCTTGCAAGCTGTAGCTGCGCATGACCCGCTCGGAACCATTCATCAAGCCTGAACCCGGCCCCACGCCGACGATGAGCGGATCCATGCGTGCGAGCACTTCAGGTTTTTTCAGGTCATCGATCGAGCGCACCGTCTCGACCGGCACGTGAACCGGGACCGCCCAGTACAGGCGCGCATCCTCGTAGAGCGTGGAAGCCTCCACCAGTCGATCGGCGATCGGTGCCTGCAATTGGCCGTGGGCATGAGGGAGCCAGGAGGCGATCAACAGATCAACTTCGCCTTGTCCCAAGCGGCCGTACATATCGGGGTGATTGCCCTCGACTACTTGCAGATGATGGCCGAGCCGACCTAGTACCTCTTTCACCACCGCCGCACTGGCCGTGTAGAAACCGAGATTTATCTGCCCGACCACCAGTGTCTGGGGTTCGGCATGACTCGGCGAAATACACGTCAGCGAAAGCGCAAGCAGAACTGACGACGCGAAAATTTTCATCGAAGTCCCCGGTCGCAGAATGGGAAAGTCAGTTGCCGAGAGCCTTGCGCCGAGCCTCGTAGGCCCCATCGAACACTTGTTTCGCATGCCCGCGCACCTGGACAAACTCCAGCTGTTCGCCCTCCGGACCCTTGCAGTAGATCAAGGACCAGCCGGCAGAAGGTCCCTCGGTGATAGCGTTGGTGTTGCTGTCGATGGGTGCACCAAGGCGCTGTGCATTGGTGGTCGCCCTGACGATCCGGTTAGCCTTCACATTGGTCATGCCACGTCGGGCCGACTCCGCTTCGAGGTCGCGGACGAACTGGTTGAAATCGACGTCGTCGCGGATGTAGAAGCACACATGCATCGAGCGGGGGAATGCAGGGCTGGTGAGTTCCCGTGCCGGCGCGAAGTTGTCGGCGCCGCCGGCAGGTTGCTCCTTGTTGCGGTACTGCAGCAGTTCAATCACCACGTTGTCGAACTGAATGAACCTGACATCCAGACGTTGTGCGCCGCTGCGAAGGTCGGGCACACCGAGCGTGAGCGGGTTGACGCCGTCCTCCACCGCCTGGACCTCTTCACTCAGTAGCAGGGTGTTCTGGATGCGATCACCGAAAAAGTCGCCGTCACGCATCACTTCCGTGCCGCCCAGGACCTCGGTGTAAAACTGGAATGCACGATCCATGTTTTGCACCGTGATACCGAAATGCTGCACACCACGAAGACGCGAGCCCAGGTTTTTTGCGTCCGGGCTGCTGGCAGCCTGGGCCTGGGATGGCAGGGTCAGGCCGAGGGAAGAGCCCACAAGGCCTCCGATCGCTACAACACCGGTGGCGCGTATCAGCTCTCGCCGCGCGGGATCGTCGGGTTCGCTCGATTTCTCAAATTCATGGTTTCTCATGTCGGCTCCACGATTCGGTGAATGCGTTTTGAGTAAGCCTCCATGTTAGAGCGACCCTTGCGAGGTCTGGTGTTAGGAGTTGTTAATTGTCGTAAATTTCGGTCGCCGCAGCCGCAGCCTTACATCGCCAGGCCAAGCACGGTTTCGCGAGCAACTTCTTCGACGAGCCCGCGCAACCACTGGTGCGCAGGGTCGTGGCGGTAGCGAACATGCCAGGCCATTTCCACTGGAAATGTGCCCAGGTCGAGCGGGGTGGCCAGCACTTTCAAGCGCGGGTCGCGGGCCAGATGCTGACAGATCAGCTTGGGCAGCGTCGCGCAATAATCCGTCGCCGCGATCAGTTCCGGGATGGCCAGGAAGTGCGTTACCGAAACAGCCACGTCGCGCCGCAAGCCCTGACGCTGGAGCGCCTGAAACAGACCCGCGCGCAAACGGCCGGGCGGCAGTACGGTGACGTGCCGCAGTTGTTCGTATTGTTGTTTTGAAATCCGTTTGTTGATCTGCGGATGATCGGCGCGAACGACGCAGGCAATGCCATCTTCCATCAGCGACTGCACCACGAGGTTGTCAGGTGGGTCGACGATCCGTCCCAACACCATTGCCGTTGCGCCGGAGGTTACGCCGGTCTCTGTCAGGTCGGCACCAAACGGCACCAGCCGCAGACTGATGCCCGGCGCCTGTTCACGCAGGCGTACGACGATGCGCGGTATCAACACGAACTCAACGTAACTGGTCGGTGCCAGTGTGAACTGACGCTGCGCTTTCGCCGGGTCGAAACCCTGCTGTCCAAGCACCAATTCGTCCAGATGTGCAACGGCGGCGGCGATACCGGGTGCCAGCGCTTCGGCCTTTTCGGTCGGCTGCATCCCGTATCGCTCACGAATGAACAACGGGTCCTGAAGCATGTCGCGCAACCGCGACAAGGCATTGGACAGGGAAGGCTGGGTGATGCCCAGCCGTTCCGCCGCGCGCGTGACGTTGCGCTCTTCCATCAGGGCCAGGAAAACCGGGAGCAGATTCATGTCGTATCTCATCCAGTCATACTGCTAGCCATATAGTTTAAATTCAATAAATAAATTTCATGAATGGAATGGCGGCGCGCATCCTTGGCCTCACTGACGAGCTGCCGGCTCGTCCCTGAATCTGCACTGCAACTGGAGCTGCCATGACTACTGAAACTCTTTTTTCCCCAACCCGAATTGGTGCAATCGAAGTAAGCAACCGCATCGCCATGGCGCCGCTGACGCGTTCCCGTGCCGACATGGACGGCGTGCAGACGCCCCTGGCAATCGACTACTACGGACAGCGCGCTTCGGCAGGCTTGATCATCACCGAGGCCACCAACATTTCCCGTCAGGGCCGAGGCTATGCGTACACCCCGGGCATCTACACCGATGCTCATGTGAAGGCCTGGAAACCTGTGACCGAAGCGGTTCATGCGGCTGGTGGTCGGATCGTGGTTCAGCTCTGGCACGTGGGCCGCATGTCCCACGTCAGCTTGCAGGAAGACGGTGTTGCACCCGTGGCGCCGTCCGCGATACAGGCTGGCGGCAACGTCTTCACGGAAGCCGGCAACATGCCTCCTTCGATGCCACGTGCGCTGTCCACCGAGGAAATCGCCGGCATCCTGGAAGACTATCGCCATGCTGCACGTCTGGCGAAAGAGGCCGGGTTCGATGGCGTAGAAGTCCACGCAGCCAATGGTTATCTGCTGGAGCAATTTCTGCGCGACAGCACCAATCATCGTGACGACCAGTACGGCGGTTCCCTCGAAAACCGCGCGCGGTTCCCATTGGAAGTCGTAGAAGCCGTTGCCGAAATATGGGGTGCAGATCGAGTGGGCCTGCGCTTGTCGCCACTGTCCACCGCGATTGGTGATACGCCGCTGGACAGCAACACCATGGAAACGCACAGCTATCTGGTCCGTCGTCTCGGTGCAATGGGACTCGCCTATCTGCATGTCGTCGAAGGACAGCTGCACGGCGGCAACGGCGCCGAGCTGTTTGACGTGCAGGCGCTTCGCGAAGCCTTCGGTGGTGCCTACATGGCCAACAACGGCTACGACCGCCAGCGGGCAGTGGATGCTACGGCCTCCAACCACGCGGACATGATCGCCTTCGGCAAACCGTTCATTGGCAACCCCGACCTGGTCGAGCGGCTGCAATCGCAAACGCCGTTGTTCGAAGCGCCGATGGAAACCTACTTCGGCGGCGGTGCAGAGGGTTACACCCAATTCTCGCGCGCCTGAGTCAGCGGCCACGCCGGCCAACACAACATTAATTTCCAACCAGCCCGATCCCCGCCTTTAGCGGTGGATCGGTGATCTGGAGCGAACGTCTTGAGGTTCCAACATGCCTATTACTCCCCTTGTCCAGGATCGTATCGACGCCTGGAATGCAGCAACGGTCGACTTTGGCCCGCTCATGCTGGGCACGCCCGGATCCTGGCCAAACGCTCGGGCGAAATATCTGGAGGCGCTGACGGTTCATCCCACGCCCGAAGGTGTGACGGTCGAGGAGATCGAAATGGGCGGTGTGCCCGCCACCGTAGTCACCCCCGAACATGTCGAGGACGGCCGGGTCATGCTCTATATACACGGTGGCGGCTATGTCGCAGGAAGCCCTTCGGGTTACCACGGCATCGCGGGAAACTACGCGAAACTGTTGAAGGCAAAAGTCTACATGCCTGACTACCGCTTGGCGCCCGAGCATCCTTTTCCGGCCGCCATCGACGACACGCTGGCCTCGTACAAGTGGCTTCTGGATCAGGGAATACCCGCTCGATCCATCGTCTTCTCGGGTGATTCCGCCGGTGGCGCGATGGTGGTGTCGGTGATGGTCGCTGCGCGAAACGCCGGCCTGCCACTCCCTGCGGCAGGCGTAGCGCTCTCGCCGTGGGCCAATCTGGAACACAGTGGTTCATCGATGATGACCCGCGACGGCATTGACCCAACTGTCAATCCGGTGGGCCTCAACCTGATGGCCAAGACCTTCCTGCAAGGCACTTTGCGCAACGATCCCGGCGCCTCTCCGGTGTTTGCGGACGTGCGCGGTCTGCCACCCATCGCCATCCATATCGGCGAAAGCGAAGTCATGCTCAGTGACGCAATGCGCCTGGCCACGCACCTGGCTCAGAATCGTGTCCGGGTGACACTGGAAGTCTGGCCTGGCATGTTCCATGTCTGGCACTTGTTCGCCGCGATTTTGCCCGAGGGAAGGCATGCGCTGGAGAACGCGGCTGCATTCCTCGAAGGTGCGTGGAAGGCATAATCGCGACCAAGGTTACTTGACGCTTTCGCTCCCGATTACATCTTGCTCAAGCCACTCGATGAACTCGGAAAAACCGCTCGACCGTTTCACCCGCTTCGGATAGACCAGCGTGTAGCGCGCGCCCGTAACGATGCTGCCTGAATGCACGCGCGTCAGTTGCTGGTTGAGCAATTCATCTTGCGTCAGCACGGCGTCGACGAGTGCGATGCCCTGACCGCATTTCACGGCGACAATCGCCGACTCCAGCGTATCGAAGGTCAGATGCGCGTTATCGGCGCCGGTTGAATCCGGGTAGTACTCATCCCAGCGACGCCAGTCGAGGCGATCCATGCTGGAGTCCACGAGCCGTGCGGTCTTGAGTACCTCTTCGGCGGTGGTTCCGGCGAGCAATGTCGGCGAGCACACCGGAATCAATTCCTCTTCCCACAGATCCAGCGCTTCGAAGTCCGGCCATGTGGCGGTTCCGTAGGCGATCATCGCGTCGACCGATTCAAACGCAAAATCGGGAAAGCGGTGATACACCGTGTCGATACTGACGGTCACTTGCGGGTGCAAGCGATAAAACGCGGTGAGCCGTGGAATCAGCCAGCGCGCCGCCATGGTCGGGTGCGCGCGCAGGCTGACACTTTTACCGACCGTGGCGAGCATGTGCGATGCGTCCGACAGCAGGCCGATGACCTGCTCCGCAACCGGCACCAGCGAGCGGCCTTCGGCGGTGAGCACGATCTTGCGTGTGTGCCGCTCGAACAGGCGGCTCTCGAGGCGCGCCTCCAGTTGCGCAACCTGCCGACTCACCGCGCTCTGGCTCAGGTGAAGCTGTTCACCGGCCTGGCCAAAATTGCCTGTCTTCGCAACCGTCAGGAAGGCCTGCAAAAGCTCGATGGATGGAAGTTGGCGGCTCATCGTTCTATGCGCTCCTCGCATGGGATTAATGCGGATACATCACTGTAATTTCAGCGGGTCGGGGCACATTCTTAGCCGAAACAGCGACGCGGCGCTACGCGTCATTTTCAACCTGACGGTTCCCCTATGAACATTCCAGAAGCAGCATTTGCCAGCGTGTCGACGCCCCAGGGTGAGCTCCTGCCTCGTGAAGTCGACGTGGCGATCATAGGCGCCGGTCTGATGGGGTGTGCGTGCGCGTATTACCTTAGCAAAGCGGGCGCCAAGGTTCTTCTCCTTGAAAAAAGCACGCTGGCGGGCCAGCAGTCGTCACGCGCCTGGGGCTTTGTTCGCCAGCAATCGCGTGACGAAGCCGAGGTGCCGTTGATGCAGGCCAGCATCGAAATCTGGCGCTCGCTGGAACGTGAACTGCAGACCGACCTGGGATGGCGCAACGACGGCTGTCTTTTCGTCGCGGGCAATGAAGCTGAACGTGACGGCTACGAATCGTGGCTGTCGGTCGCACGCAGCTTTTCGGTCGATACCGTGATGCTGTCGCCGCGTGAGGTGGAAAAGAAACTGCCGGGTTACGCCGTCCCGCAACTGGGCGGTTTGTTCACCGCCAGCGACGGCCAGGCAGAGCCCACGCTCGTGGCCCGCGCCTTCGCGATGCGTGCCCGTGAACTGGGCGCACACATCGTTGAGCATTGTGGTGCCAAAGGCATCGACGTTGCCGCCGGCCAGGTTGTGGGCGTTGAGACCGAGCGCGGTTACGTGAAGGCGAAAACGGTGGTGTGCGCCGCGGGCGTCACGACATTCCGCCTGCTGAAGATGCTCGGCATCGACCTGCCGCAGCAACTGGTCAGGGGAACCGTGGCGCGGACCACGTCCGGGCCGACGCTGAGCGGCATCTCGACGATCGCCAACGGCGTGGGTTTTCGGCAACGGCTCGACGGCAGCTTCAACATCGCCGACGACGCCCATGTCGATGTCGACATGACCCTCGGCCATCTGCGCGCACTGCATTGGTATGCGCCTTCGCTGTGGGCGCACCGCAAATCGTTTCGCTTCAATCTCAACGGTGCCTGCCTGACCGATTTGCACCAGCGCATGCCGTGGTCGGAATCGGCGCGGCTAGGGGAGGGGATTCACGTCCGCAATCCGCTTATCCCCCCGAATGAAAAAGGCCTGGGCACCGCCATGAGCGCGCTCAAGGCTGCGTTCCCCGGGCAGTTGAATACGCAGATCGCCGACCGCTGGGCGGGTGCGATCGATGTGTTGCCGGACGGCATTCCCGTCATCGACGCGCAGACCTCGCCGCGTGGCCTGGCCGTTGCCACCGGATTCTGCGGCCACGGTTTCGCCATGGGCCCCATCGTCGGCAAGACCCTGGCCAGCTGGATCGACTCCGGCGACCCGGGACTGGATATGCGCCAGTTGCGTCTGTCGCGATTTGCCGAGGGCGATGTCAAGCCACCGTCGTCGCTGTTCTAGTCGTTGCCAATGCGTCATTTCTCGGGAGAAGTACGGTGACCAAACAAAACATCTATTACGATCCCGCCTCGGTGGCAGGCAAGGCGCCGCCGATCAGCGACGAAACCGATATTCTCATCGTCGGCGCCGGTCCCGCGGGGCTCGCCGCCGCATTGACCGCCGCCGGGCATGGCCTGCGCGTTACGCTGGTGGATGAAAATCCGGTCCCCCTCGAAACCATGGGCGAAGAGGTGCCGCTGCATTTCGGCGGCAGAATGGGCGCGGCGGTGGCCAACCGCAACAGCGTGCTGCAGACCCTGCTCGACGCCCGTCCGGAGATTGCCGAAGCGCTCGACGCCGGGGTCGACGTGCGGCTCGGCACGGCCGTCTGGGGACTGTTCCCGCAACAACCCACCACGGCGTGGATCGAGGGCGCCGTTGCCGGTCTGGCCGATGAGGAAAACGCCTGGCTGCTGCGCTTCAAACAGGTCATCGTCGCGGCCGGCAGACGCGACATGGGCCTGGCCTTTGATGGCTGGCATCGCCCCGGCGTCATGGGCGCCAGCGCGGCTCATCGGCTTGCGACCGTTTACGAGGCGCTGGATTGCAAGCGCGCCGTGCTGGTCGGCAGCGACACACAAGCGCTGGCGACGGCCCATGCGCTGACCAGCAAAGGCGTGCGGATTGTCGCAATCATTGAGCAGGCCGGACACGTGAGCGGCGATGCGGCACTGCTCGCTTTGCTGGTCGAGCACGGCGCCCAGGTTTTGACCGGGCACGTGGTTCGCGAGGCGACCGGGGATGCGTTCGGCGTCCAGCGGATTGCCGCCATCGCCGTCGACAGGGAGGGACGTCCCGTTCCCGGTTCCCTGCACGAGATCGACTGCGACACGGTGCTGCTCGGCGTGGCTGCCATTCCCGCGATTGAACTGGTCGAGGCGGCGGGGTGCAGCACGACATTTCAGGGCGACCGTGGCGGTCACGTACCTGACACCGATCTTTTGCTGCGCACGTCGCTGCCCTTCGTCCTGGTGGCGGGTGATTGCGCTGGCGTATGGGCCTCAAAAAGCCTGGACGACAACATTTCCCGGCGCGAAGGCCGGCTCGCCGCGCAAACCGCACTGGCCGCGCTGGGTGTCCACATCAATGAGGTCGACACGGCGCCGATTCCTGACCTGCCTGTTTTCGACATCGCAACCCATCGCGCGGCTTGGGTGCGTGCGTCCACTTTCCACGCGCAGAACCAACCCTTCGTGTGCTTGTGCGAAGAGGTGACGGCCAGCGAAATCCTCGGGCAACAGCCGCCGCGTTATCTCGACTGGACACCCGCCGATGCAGCGTTGAAAAACGCCATGCCAAACCCTTCGCCCAATCCGGATGTGACCAAGCGTCTGACCCGGGCCTGCATGGGCCCATGCCAGGGTCGTCGTTGCCGCGAGCAGGTGGCGACCTTGATCGGCATCGGCGCCGGTATGAGTGTCGAGGACATCGCGCTCGCCTCGTTTCGTCCTCCGGTGCGCCCGTTGTCGCTGCAACAGGCCGGGCAGGTCGAAGAGGTGCCACAAATGCAAAGTCGATGGGATGCCTGGTTTGACATGCCATCGCAGTGGACCCCTTTCTGGTTGTGCACCGGGCAACAGACTGTCGCCAGGCATCCGCTGGACGCCGCCCGACCTATCAATCCGTCGCATCACGAGGGCTGAGACCATGCAGGCAGTTACGAAATCAACCACCAGCGCCTCCGTCGTCATCATCGGTGGCGGCGTGACAGGATTGAGCGCCGCGTGGTGGCTGGCGCGCGATGGCGTCGATGTGCTGGTCCTTGACGCAAGCCTGATTGGCTGGGGCGCATCGGGACGTAACGGCGGCGGGTGCTCGCATCACCACAGTCCGTTGTTTGTCGAAGAGCAGCGGCTGTGGCCGATGATGGACGAACTGCTCGGTTATCCGACCGAGTACCGCCCGGATCGAATCAGCATCGACCTGACCGAACACCAGATTTCCCTCGATCAGAAAGTCGTGGATGAAGCCGCCTGGTACGGCTTGCGCGTCGACCTCCTGGACCCTCAGCAGGTGCGCGAACTCGTTCCCTTTGCCGGTGACAACGTGCTGGCGGGCTACTACTACCATTTCGGCGGCCATGCCAATCCGCACCGCACCCTGCAAGCCTACGCATGGGCACTGAAAAACCTCGGCGGTCGCGTCATGGAAAACACGCCCGTCGTCGGAATCGAACGCCAGGGCGATCGCGTGGTGGGCGTGCGCACCGCCCAAGGCCTGATCACCTGCGATCACCTGGTGATAGCCGCAGGTCCGCATACCGGCGAATTGGCAGCCCAACTCGGCGTAGACATTCCGCTGGTCACTGCGCGCGCCGAGATGATCGTGACCGAGCCGCTTCCGTTGTTGGAAGTCGGCGGGGTGGATGGCAATGGTTTGTATGGTCGGCAAACCCTGCGTGGCAACCTGGCGTATGGTGGCGGCCCGCACGAATGGGTCGATCTCGCCGATCTGCGCGGCACGCGTCCGCAATCGACCCCGCTGCAATGCAATATCGCCAAACGACTCGCCGAACTGTTCCCCAAGGTCGCTCACAAACGGGTGATTCGCAGTTGGGCAGGGTTCATCGAAAACACGCCGGACGGTCGCCCCGTCATCGATCGTCCCGCAGTGCTGGACAACGTCACGGTGGCGACGATGTCCGGTGTCGGTTTCGGGCTCTCTCCGGCGAGCGGTCGTGCCATTCGTGATCTGGTGGTTGACGGGTCGTGCAGTTTCGCCGATTTGTCTAGCTTCTCGCTCTCTCGCTTTTCGGCTCTTGAGTCTGATTGGCAAGCCATCCAGGGATGGCTGCCGTTGCCCGCACCTGCGGCGTAAAAACCAGTTGAATCGCTGCACGCAATTGAACCGTTCTATGTGCAACCATCCTCATAAAAATAAGGATCGACCATGAATCGAATGTTCCGCAATTTCACGTTGCTGGCCTCTATCGGCATGACGTTGTGTTCCTTCACGGCGCCCGCCAACGCCGCGGCGGAAACCCTGCGTTTTGGTGTTGCCGCGGAGCCGTATCCGCCGTTCCTGGTCAAGACCCCCACCGGGCAATTCACCGGCTTCGAGCCTGACCTGATCCGGGCGCTCTGCGAGCAGTTGAAAGCCGAGTGCGAGATCAAGGAAGTGTCGTGGGACGGCATCATTCCGGCACTGCTCGCCAACAAGTTCGACGTGCTGTTCAACTCGATGGGCATCAGTCCTGAACGTCAGAAAGTCATAGCCTTCTCGCGTCCTTATTATGAGACGACCGGGATTTTTGTCGCCCAGAAGGGCGCGAACCTGACGCTGACACCGGAAGGCCTGGCCGGTAAATCCATCGGTGTGCAGGGCTCGACCACTAACGCCGAGTTCATCCGCACCGCGTACGGCAAAACCTCTGACATCCGGATCTACAACACGCAGGACGACTGCAATGCCGATTTGCTGTCCGGCCGCATCGACGTCATGTTCCTCGACAAACTCGGCGACATTGCTTTCCTGAGTTCCGCAGACGGCGCTGACTACGAAGAGAAAGGCACCGGCAGCGTGAAAATGGACCCATTGCAGTATGGGCTGGGGGTAGGGGCGGGCTTGCGCAAGAGCGACACCGCACTCAAGGCGCGAATCGATCAGGCACTCACCCAATTGCATGAATCGGGCAAGTACACGCAGATCTCGCAAAAGTACTTTCCGGTGGATCTATGGCCACGTTGAAAGTCGGGGGCAGTTGGATTGTCCATTCTCATTAGCCGGGTGTGTCCTGCAGAATCCTTCGCGATAGCCGCAAAGGATTCTGCCCCGTCCGTTATCGACCGGCGCTTTGGCCGCCGTCAACGTGCAGGATTTCTCCCGTGACGAACGCTGCCGAATCCAGGAACACAATAGCGCTGGCGATCTCGCTCGCTTCGCCCATACGTCCCAGCGGATGAAGGGAAGCCAGCATTTCGTAGTATTCCTCGGTATGCATAGGCGTCTTGGTGACGCCCGGTGCAACGGCATTAACGCGAATGCCTTGCTTCGCGTACTCAATCGCCAGCGACCTGGTCACGGCGCTCAAGCCACCCTTGGTCAGCGCCGCCAAGGCCGTATGCGCGCCGCTGATGCCGTTTTCAACGCTGCCGGTAACGGTAACCACATGACCGCTCCCAAGCTTTTGCATTTCGGCGATGGCCAGCTGGGTAATGTGAAAAAAACCAGACATGTTTACATTCATGACGGCGTTGTAGTCTTCGAGCGTGTGCTCAGTGAAAGGCTTGCCGATGTAGATACCTGCGTTGTTCACCAGCGTGTCGATTCGGCCAAATCGCGCGACAGCTTCGCTGATAACACGCTGCGCAGTCGCCGGATCACCGATGTCTCCCGCTACCGTCAGGATGTCCGGGTCGTCTGACGGCTTGATCTTGCGGGACGTCGCGACGATCCGGTAGTTGAGCCCTCGGAACGCCTTCACTACTTCAGCCCCAATGCCTTGTGACGCGCCGGTAACGATGACTACCTTTTGCGGTGCACTCATGTTTTTTCTCCAGACATGTACTCGTTTAGCTTTGACGCCGATCAAGCCGACGACTCTGCAGCGTTTTTTCGCGCTGCTAGCTGTCGCGCAGGCGACCTCGAAGCGATACAGACCCACTGACGAAGCTTGGCCATGTCGCAAGTTTAAAGAACCGGCCGTTGGCGTCTGTCATGCGTTGGTTGAGGCTGTAGATACATACGTATGAGCGACTTGGTACCCAAGTATGTGCGGCGCTGTTAAAGCAGACGTCCGCCCGGAATTGCTCCTGGAATTCGCGATTCGGGTGTATGGACTCGCCATTCCTCTCGCCGCACTCCGCTTCTGAATCATCTAAGGGAAACCTTTAGCCGGGTTGGAGTTTTCCCCCCTGCGGATGCTGTTCGTCTTAATACCCGCGGCGCGCCTACTGACTTACCTTGCATGGACAAGAGGCGTGTCGCCTTGACGGACTGCTCCATTGAGCTCGTCAGGCGTTTTACCCCATAACAATAAGAGGCCTGACAATGCTCGAACCCATCGTCATTTACATCCCTCAGGCCATCCGCCTTTGTTTTTAGTTTGATTCTGCTCCTGCTCCTATAAATACAGTGCCCAAGCACATACAGATGTGGAGATGTCGGATGTTTCAAGTAAAACAGTCTTGCCGTGGGCTCGGTATTGCCGGCGCGTTGGGAATGATGTGTTCACCCTTGGCTGCGCAGGCCGATGTAATTGATGACAGCCACTTCAAAGTGGATACGCGTAACTTCTACTTGCACCGTAACTACACCAATACCAATGCAGTCGATTCTGAAGTGCATAGTTGGTCCCAGGGTTTCGATGCGCAGTTCACTTCCGGTTACACCGATACAGCCCTGGCCATCGGCCTTGATGTGGACGCGCAATACGCCGTGCGCCTGGATTCGTCGGGCAACGACGGTTCGCTGCCGTATAGCGTCAGCGATCGGCAGACGGCCGATGACTACAGCCGCGCCGGCGCAACCCTCAAGATGCGCTACAGCAAGACCGAGTTGAAGGTCGGTGATCTGCGCCCGCAATTGCCCGTGGCGTTCGATGACACCAGTCGGCAGTTGGATACCATCTACCAAGGGGCCGTGGTCGAATCCAAGGAAATCGATGGGCTGACGATGACCGGCGGCCGGTTCTGGTCGGCCGTGACACGAGAGTCTTCCAACCACGAGAAACTCTACAAATACGGCTCCACCGATAATCTCGACAGCGATGGCCTGGACTTCGGTGGCGTCACTTACGACATCAGCAAAAACCTGCAAGCCAGTTACTTCTATGGCGTGCTGCACGATATTTACCAGCAACACTATTTCGGCCTGATGCATATGGCTGATCTGGGCAATGGCTACAAACTTAAAACCGACTTGCGCTACTTCAATAACAATGAAGACGGCAATGCGCTAAATGGTGAAATCGACAACCGTTCCTATGGCGGCTTGTTCAGCTTGCTCAAGGGCGCTCACATGTTTGGCCTCAGTTACCAGCGCATGCTCGGTGACAGCGTGTTCCCGACCATGAACGGCTATATCCCGCAACCTTACCTGGTGCACTGGTCGTCCCTGGGGTTTGTCCGCCCGGATGAAAAGTCCTGGGGGGCGCGCTACAGCTATGACTTTGCCGGAATGGGCGTGCCGGGGCTGAAGCTCTACACCCGCTATATCAAGGGTACCAACTGGGACCGTGGCAACAACCTGAGCGACAACCAGGAAAGCGAACGCTTTCTGGGGCTCAGCTACGTGGTCCAGAGCGGGGCGCTGCAAGGCCTGGGGCTGGACCTGCGCAACATCGACGTGAAACAGAAGTACGGCTACGACTACAACGAATTCCGTGTCGCCACGACCTACACCTGGAAGTTCTGGTAAGCCCGGTCCATCCGGGGTTTGACCCCATAACAATAAGAGGCCTGACCATGTTCGAACCCTTTGTCCTTTACATCTGCCCCGCAACTTCCCAGTCGGTGTCCTGTGCACCGTCACCCGGCGCGCTGCGCCCATGAGCGGATTCCAAGAGGAGCAAACACTAGTGAATATCCAGGTCGATAACGCGGTCCTGCAGAAGAAGAAAACCTACATTTACGAGTGGTACGTGGTCGGCCTGTGCATGATCGCCTACATCTTTTCATTTGTGGATCGGCAGATCCTGGCGCTGATGATCGAGCCGATCAAAGCCGATCTGCAGATCAGCGACACTCAGTTCAGCTTGCTGCACGGGCTGGCCTTTTCGTTGTTCTACGCGTTCATGGGCATGCCCATCGCCTACCTGGCGGATCGCTTCTCCCGGCCGAAGATCATCGCCGTCGGCGTGGTGTTCTGGAGCCTGGCGACGGCTGCCTGCGGCATGAGCAAGAACTTCCTGCACATGTTCCTCGCCCGCATTGGCGTCGGTGTCGGCGAGGCGGCCCTGTCGCCCTCGGCCTACTCGATGTTCAGCGACATGTTCCCCAAGGAGAAACTCGGCCGCGCCGTGGGCATCTACTCGATCGGCTCGTTCGTCGGTGGTGGCCTGGCCTTCCTGGTGGGCGGCTATGTGATCGCGATGCTCAAGGACATGAACACCATCGAGGTCGCCTTTCTCGGTGCGATGAAGGCCTGGCAGCTGGCGTTCTTCATTGTCGGCCTGCCCGGCATCGTGGTCGGCCTGTTGATCTGGCTCACCGTGCGCGATCCGGCGCGCAAAGGCCTGCAGGTGGATGCGCAGGGTCGGGCCAAGAAGGTCGGGATGGGCGATGGCCTGCGCTTCCTCGCTCGCCACCGCGCCACCTTCACCTGTCATTACCTGGGCTTTTCATTTTACGCCATGGCCCTGTTCTGCTTGATGAGCTGGAGCCCGGCGCTGTACATCCGCAAGTTCGGCCTGTCGCCGATGGAGGCGGGCTACATGCTCGGCACCGTGCTGTTGGTGGCCAACACCGCCGGCGTGCTGTTCGGTGGCTGGCTCACCGATTATCTGGCCAAGAAAGGTCATCAGGACGCTGCCATGCGCACTGGCGTCATCGGTGCCCTCGGCATGGCGGTGCCGGCCGTGCTGTTCTCTCAAGTCGATCAACTGTGGCTGTCGGTGACCCTGTTGGTGCCAGCGATGTTCTTCGCCTCGTTCCCGATGCCGGCGTCCACGGCGGCGATGCAGATCCTCGCGCCGAACCAGGTGCGCGCACAGGTCTCGGCGGTGTTCCTGTTGATCAGCAATCTGCTGGGCCTGGGCCTGGGCACCACGCTGGTGGCGCTGTTGACCGACCGCTACTTCGGATCGCCCGCGGCGGTGGGTTCGTCGATGTCGCTGGTGATCGCCGGTGCATCGGCGTTGACGGTGCTACTGCTCTGGCGTGGCTGCCGTCGTTTTCGGGAAAGCTATGCCCGGGAGTATCCGACCCGGGCCTGATTGGTCATAGTCCACGATCGGCGCCTCGGCCTCGCTCCCTTTGAAGGGCGCGGGGCCGAGGTGCTCCAGGACAGGAGAACCCGTGATGTTGAATGATGTACACCTGCTGGAACGGCACAGCCTGCTCAGCTCGGCCGATTACCGCGAGATCAAGGACAAGGTCAGCCAATACCTGTGCCCCCACAGCTTCAACGTGCTGCGTGACGAGCCCATCCACACTCGGCTCAACGGGGTGTTTTTCGGCGATTCGGCGCTGCTCGACCTGCGCTATGGCGCGCCGGTGGAGATCACCATCGGCGACATTGCCGATCAGTACCTGTTTCGCATTACCTTGCAGGGGCACTGCGAAGTGGCCCACGGGCGGCGCAGCGCGGCGATGCAGTCGGGCTACCTGAGCGTTTCCTCGCCGTTCGCGCAAAGCCGCATCGTCACCGATGGCGAGTGCCGCAACCTGATCCTGCGTGTCGACCGTGATGCCCTGGAGACGCAGCTGCAACGCCTGCTCGGCCGCAGCCTGCGCCAGTCGGTGATCTTTGATGTCAGCGTCGACCACCTGGGCGCCGGCGTCGTCAGCCTCTATCACACCCTGGACTACATCTGCCGGCTCTACGGCAGCGGCGTTGACGGTTCGCGCCTCGCCAGCGGCCTGTCCGAATACCTGATGCAGTTGCTGCTCACGCAGCTGCCGCATAACTACTCCGCGGATCTGTTGATCGATTCGCGCGTGCCGCTGCCGCACCACGTGAAAAAGGCCCGTGACTACATCGAGGAACACCTCGACGAACCGATCAGCCTGACGACCCTGAGCGAACTGTGTGGTGTCTCGGTGCGCACCTTGCAGAACGGCTTCAACCAGTTCCTCCGGCAGGCGCCGGTCGAGTACATCCGCGACCGTCGCCTGGCGGTCATCCACGAGTCGCTCAAGCAGGGCAGGGCCGGCGAAACCGTCACCGATATCCTGTTGCGTCATGGCATCAACAGCTTCGGGCATTTCTCCAGCGCTTATCGGCAACGCTATGGTTGCCTGCCGTCGGACACCCTGCGGCGGCAGAAGCATTGAGACACCTGCGCAATCGGTCATTCGGCTGCGCAATCGGAGGAGTCTGTGGCGGTGCGGCTCGATAGGATCGAGTCTCTGACAAAAAGGAGTATCTGCATGAATATTACCGTGCTGGGTGGTGGTCACGGCTGTTACGCCGCTGCTGTCGAAATGGCTGAAAAGGGGCACCCGACCCGCCTGTGGCGTCGAGACTCCACCGCGCTCAAGGAGCTGCTGGCCATCGGCAGCCTGACCATCAAGGACTACAAGGGCACTCGCCAGTTGTCCGTCGGCCAGCAGGGCGACAAGCTGTCGTTCACCGACGACCTGGCCGAAGCTCTGGGCGATGCGCAACTGGTGATCATCCCGCTGCCGTCGACCTCCCACGAAGACCTGGCCAAACATGTTGCGCCGCACCTGCACGACGGTCAGGTGGTGTTCTTGCCGCCAGGCACTTTCGGCAGCTTCGTGTTCGCCAAGGCCATGGCCGATGCGGGCAACCGGAGCAAGGTCGCCTTCGCTGAAACCGGTACGCTGCCGTACCTGGTACGCAAGCATGGCGCCAGCGACCTGGTGATCAGCGGCTATGCCACCCGCCTGCCAACCGGCGTATTCCCCAGCAACCTGTCCGAGCATGCTTTCGCGGTACTGCGCGAAGCCTACCCGAGCGTCGAGCCGATTGAAGACGCCCTGAGTGGTGCGCTGATGAACGCTGGCCCCATCATCCATCCGCCGCTGATCATGATGAACGCCGGTCCCCTGGAGCATTTCGAGGCCTGGGACATTCACAACGAAGGCACCCAACCGTCGATTCGTCGCGTGACCAACCAGCTCGATGCCGAGCGCATGGCCGTGCGCGAAGCACTGACCTACGGCGCACCGCACTTTCCCCTGGCCGACCACTACAACACAATCGAAGGCGAGGAGTGGATGTATGGTCGCGGTGCCCATGGCAAGTTGACCGACAGCGGCGACTGGCGCGAAGACATCGACCTGCAAAAGCATCGCTACATGCTCGAAGACACGCGCTTGGGGCTGTCCTTCCTGGTGTCCGTCGGCCGCTGGGCCGGTGTGCCGACGCCGGTTGCGCAGGGTTTGCTGAGCATTGCTTCGGTCGTTGCTGAGCGGGATTTATACGCCGAAGGCCGTACCCTGGAAAACCTCGGTCTGGCCAAACTGAGTCGGGCGCAGATGACCGAACTGCTGACCAGGGGCTACAACTGATGAACGCCGCGCTGCCCCAAGTCAGCGTGGTCGGCGCCGGCCGGATGGGCGAGGGCATTGCCCTGGCGTTCATCCATGCGGGCCTGCCGGTCACCCTCATCGATATCAAGGATCGCGCCGAGGATGAGCGGCACGGCTACTTCGAGCGTGTGCGCAACAACATCCGCAGCGAATTGCAGATGCTGGTACGCCTCGGCATGCTCCGGCTGGAACAGGCCGACATCGCGATAGCCCGGTTGACGCTGCAATCCAGATCCCAGGCCGTAGAGGCATTGCGCAGGTGCGACCTGGTGTTCGAAGCGGTGCCGGAAGTCATCGCGGTCAAGCAGGAGACCTTCGCCTGGGTCAGCGAGCATGTGCCGGTGTCGACCATCATCGCGTCGACCACCTCGACCTTCCTGGTCACCGAACTGAGCGAAATGGTCAGCACGCCTGCGCGCTTCGTGAACGCGCACTGGCTCAATCCCGCGTACCTGATGCCGCTGGTGGAAGTCAGCCGCAGCGAAGCGACCTGCCCGCAGGTGGTCGAACGGCTGCTGCAACTGCTCAAGCGCATCGGCAAGGTGCCCGTGGTGTGCAACCCGGTGGCTGGCTACATCGTGCCGCGCATTCAGGCATTGGTGATGAACGAAGCGGCACGGATGGTGGAAGAGGGCGTGGCCAGCGCAGAAGATATCGACACGGCGGTACGCGTCGGCTTTGGTTTGCGCTTCTCGGTGCTGGGCCTGCTTGAGTTCATCGACTGGGGCGGCGGCGACATTTTGTACTACGCCTCGCGTTACCTGAGTGGAGCGCTGTCACCGCGTTTCGAGTCACCACAAGTGATCGCCGACAACATGCAAAACGGCCGCAATGGCTTGCGCGATGGCCAGGGTTTCTACGATTACCGCGATCTGGACGTGGACGCCTACAAGCAGCAACGCCTCGGCGACTTTGTCCGCAAGCTGGAGTTGTCGGGGCTGACGCCGGCGTTTGATGGTGCGTTGAAATAGGCTTGAGCATCAGGGCCCGGATGCCGGGCCCTGACTATGCGAGGTTTCCAAATAAAGAGCACGTCCTGGCTTTCGACTAGTCGCCCACAGTCCAGGTATTAGAAGAACCCCAATGGATTGATGTCGTAGCTCACCAGCAGGTTTTTGGTCTGCTGGTAGTGATCGAGCATCATCTTGTGGGTTTCACGGCCGACGCCGGATTTCTTGTAACCGCCGAACGCGGCGTGCGCCGGGTACAGGTGGTAGCAGTTGGTCCAGACACGACCGGCCTGGATGGCGCGGCCCATGCGGTAGGCGCGGTTGATGTCGCGGGTCCAGAGGCCGGCGCCCAGGCCGAACTCGGTGTCGTTGGCGATGGCCAGGGCTTCGGCTTCGTCCTTGAAGGTGGTGATGCTCACCACCGGGCCGAAGATTTCTTCCTGGAACACGCGCATTTTGTTGGTGCCCTTGAGCAGCGTCGGCTGGATGTAATACCCGCTCGCCAGGTTGCCCTCGAGTTTTTCCACCTTGCCGCCGGTCAGCAGCTCGGCGCCTTCGCCCTTGGCGATTTCCAGGTACGAAAGGATCTTGTCGAATTGCTGTTCGGACGCCTGGGCGCCGACCATGGTGTCGGTGTCCAGCGGGTCGCCACGTTTGATTTGCAGGACTTTCTTCATCACGACGGCCATGAACTCGTCGTAGATCGACTCCTGCACCAGGGCGCGGGACGGGCAGGTGCAGACTTCGCCCTGGTTGAAGAACGCCAGCACCAGGCCTTCGGCGGCTTTCTCGATGAAGGACG
>RCUN01000332.1_pt1 | contig 32340 bp, 31 predicted proteins | sample 2166181 | NCBI WGS metagenome assembly RCUN01 (sample SAMN09932603, study PRJNA488358) | compost metagenome | feature: garden; material: soil; isolation source: compost soil in crotononitrile-enriched culture | place: Germany: Experimental Botanical Garden Goettingen | collected 2016-01-27 | reverse complement strand
ACCTCATGCAGTCTCTTAAAAGAAACCATGCTCTCACCTCATAAGTAGATTAGGAATCTGTTCACTAGAATCAGCTTACAATACCGCCCCTTGAAATTCCAATTCCCCTAAGCCCGTCATGGGACCGGGGAGTCTAGCAGATTGACGGATGATGTGAAGTAACTATATAGTAGGAAAAGGTTTTTAATAATTGGAACATTTTAACGATTAGGAGCGATCCTTAATGAGCACTCGTCAATTACAAATCTTCTCGTCGCGTCCCATTCTAGTGCCAGCTCTTCTGTTCGTTCTGGCCTTTGCCCTACGCCTGGTCTATGTCTTCGTGACCAGTACCCAGAGCTTCCTTGAAGGAGATGCCGGGCGTTATTTCGCTATGGTTGAACAGATGCTGTCCGATCAGATTTATGGGTATGGCAGTGAGGAATCCAATGCCCGTGTGACCCCCGGCTTCCCTTTGTTCGCCTATTCCATCTACTCGGTATTCCCATTCACGCCGAACGTCTTCAGATGGGTGCATATTCTGATCGGTGCAGCTACCGTCTTCCCGGTATGTTCTTACGTAAGTTCGGTATCACGCCCCCTGTTCGGCTGGTTGGCCGGGTTATTCGTGGCTGTATATCCGCCGCTCATCTATATGACCAACCTCTTCCTGACAGAGACGTTATTCATCTTCCTGCTCGCCCTATTCTTCGCCAGTTGGCAGTGGATGATGAACAAGCCTTCGATCTGGTCGGTCACCCTGAATGCCGCAGTGCTTAGCTGGGCTATACTAACCCGCCCCGGAATGCTGCCTGTTCTGGTTATTGCTGTGCTGTTCCTGCTGTTCACCAAGCCCATATGGCGTATGATTACTCCTTATCTTTTAACCGTAGGTGCCTGCTTCCTCCCATGGGTCCTCAGGAACTGGATCGTACTGGACGAGTTCACAATGCTCGCATCGGACAGCGGCAATGCCCTGTTATCCGGTGCATATCCGTTCTTCCAGGAGAACCCGGGCTACAAAGAGATGTACAGCCTCGGAATGAGTCAGACACAATATGGCGTAAGAGTGATTCTGAAGGGATTTAAGGAGAATTTCCTGGAGTATCTGAGCTGGTTCTCCTTCGGCAAGCTATACTATATGTTCAAGTCCATGTGGGTCAGCAGCACGATGAACTTCCCGCAGCTCTATATGTACGGCGGGGTGCTGCTCCATTATCTGACCTTACTGCTATCCCTAATATCGGTTCCTTACCTGCTCATCAAGAGGAACTTTCTTGCCTTTGCGTTCATAGGAATGCTGCTCTTCCAATTACTCTTTATCCCGACTGCCCGTTATGGTGCGCCTTTCATGCTCTTGATGGCGATGCTGGTCTGTTCGGCAGGGTATACGTTATGGATCAGCCGCAAGCAGAATTACAAGCTGGCCACCGGACCGGCTGGGGAACCCTTACACTAGATTCATAACGAGACAGGCTTCAACACGAACAAAAAGTCTCCGAGCCACATTCACCGTGGACGGAGACTTTTTCTATATCACCTTTAAATCCTTACATGTAGATCTCGACGGTCGTACCGGTCTTAGAACGAAGCTGGTCGAAATCAGCCCTGCGAATACGAAGTCCGCCGCTGCGGTAGCGATTGTCCATCTCCTGGGCTGGAACTTCTTCTCCCCCGATGGTAACCTTCCGCAGGGCTCCATTCGTCCAATGATACAGGAACTTCACCGGCTCCCCGCCATATTCAAAGTCGAACTGAAGCCCATCCAACTCAGCCGGAAGCACCGGATCAACGACCAAGTCGCCTCCCTCCTGGCGAATGCCCAGCGCATTCGAGATCAGCTGGTTCATGTAGATTCCCGGTCCACTGGAGTAGATTCTCCATCCGCCTTTCACGGTCACACTGCCGTCCTTCAGCTCATCAAATCGCTGCTGTGCTTCATATCTGGTTGCAAATTTGCCGTCAGAGCTGCTGAAATACGCATTGCTCTGTCTCAGACCGGCATTCGGCACAACCTCCTGAATGCCTACCGGGTTGATGGCGGCCAGTCCCTGCCAGACCTGATCCCCTTTGCCCAGCTTAGCCATAGCCTCAATGTAGCGGATATGTGCATGCACATACTGAAGGCCGATCTCCCGTCCGAAATTGGCGGCCTGCTCCGCACGCTTAAAGTGGATGCTGACCCCGCCCGTATACTGGGCCGGACGGTTCATCAGCCTTACCCCGTCCGGACAGAGGAGATACTCCTGAATCAGCTTATAATGGTAATCTGCCTGCTCCGGTGTCAACAGCTCACTAATCATACTTCTTGTCATCGGAAGCAGTCTGTACTGAATGCCGGTCTCCTGATCAGACGGATGCACCATTAGCTTGGCCTCATCCGGATTCTCCAGGTAGACAAATCCCGGAATCACACCGGTATCCAGCATGTACGCGTTAAAGTCCCGCTGAATTCCTTCCGACAGCTGTTCAAGGCCATCTGCCATATCCGGCTCGGACTCCTGAAGCACCTGAGAGAGCTGGCGAATGGCCTGGTAGGTCAACGCTACGGTCCAACTACTGACCATATACTGCTTGAGCTGCTCGTTAGCCGGCTGCAGGGTATCATCCCAATCTCCGTCGCCATAGGAAGACAGATACGTATCATGCAGGAAATGCTCCTGAATATAACCCAGCTGCTTAAGTACATGCTCGCGGAGAGTATCGGTCTCTGTAAAGTCAAAGCTAGTCTTACGGGTATAAGGAACGCGTTCGTCCAGAATTTCATAATCCCTTGTAGCTGCGAGGTAATCACTCAGCACCTTGAGCGGCCAGACAATAATGTCACCATGACTCTCTTCCTGCTGTATCCGGGTATACTTGTCGAACATGAACCATTGCGGCCAATTGCCGTCATCTTCATATTGATGCGCATATACCGTAAGCAGAATTTCACGCACCTGCTCATACTTATGCGTAGCCATGAAGTACTCGGTCGGCCCCTGGCATACATCGCGGGTCCCCCAAGCTGCACCGCCGTACTGCTCCAGTCCATGCGGAACCGAATAATGGACCAGCATATTATGCGTGTACCACCAGGCCAGCGCGTTGACCTTAAACAGGTCGCCTTCGCCCTCCTGTCCGCGGGACAGCCGGAAGCCATTCATGACCCCCGCGTAGAACTTGCGGTACTTCGCAATCTCTTCTTCCACCGTACGACGCTGGGCAGGCAGCTCACCGCCATGAAGATGACCCTGCAACGTGATCGTCCATGCTGCAGATTGTGCCAGCTCCAGCACGACGAGGGAAGCGGCTCCCTGAACCTGACCCGATACCAGTGCACGCTCATCCTGAACAGTAAAGTCCGCTCCTTCCACTACCATCCGGTAAGCAAGGTTTGGATAGACATCTGCGCTGAGCGATGCCTGATTGGCATGGAAGACAACCTGGTTACCTTGGTGGGTCATATGATAAGGAACCTCATATTCTGCCACATTCATGGAGATTTGGTTAGTAACCAGATAGCGATATGCCTCGCCGCTGACCGAACGAACGCTGAGGATGACTTCAGGCGAATCCACTGCCGTGTAATTGGTGATGACGAGCGTATCCGCAGCGGTCTTGTAATACCAGCGTACGTAATTGAAGCCCATCTCGAATAGAGATGGCATCGTAAGAAGACGGTACACCCCATCCAGTTCTACATAGATCCGCTGGCCCGATGTCTTTGGAACATTCAGCGCGTTCCGGGCATTGGTCATCATTTTATTGAAATTAGTGTTCCCCACAACCAGCTGGGAGTTAAATATCCCGTACATGTAAGAGGTCGTTGTCATCACCTGATCATTCATCCGCGCATTATCTCCGCTCATCAGTATATGACCGTGCGGACGCTCCACGCGCAGCTCCTTCTCCTTCATCACCACATGCTCATAGGTATCTGTGAAGAAAGATAACAACGTCTCTCCCTCATATTCTTCCTGACGGCGATTCGGGAACAACTCATCAAGCTCTTCCTGAAGCAGCGGCAGCACCTGAACGGGCTCCCCAAAGCCCGGAAGTTTAGTAACCCCCTCAATCGCAGGATGCATGCTTTCTTCCTGAGATGAGCTATTCACCTCGTCCCAGGCCTTTCGAATTTCATCGATATATTCAAGAGAAGATGTCGCAGCCGGGTGATCCGGCTTGAACAAGCCGTAGAATACCCACTCGGTCTTCCCCTTCAAATGCACCCGCTCGGATTGCAGGGCAGTATAAGCGAATTCATACTGATAAATTTCATTAGCCAAATTCGGTGCAGACAGAATCTCCGGTCTGTTGGTCTCTTTATAGGACAGCCCGAAGAACTGGAATCCGTCCGTGGAGAACCCTGCAGCTTTGCTAAGAGAACCTTGCTGGATATACGGGAATCTGCCGCCCTGCGGCTGGTTCTGCCTTGAGCAGATCACGTATCCGAGCTTGTCATCTTCAAATACATTATGGTCAATATACTGTGATAAGTAGGCTTCGTTGCTGCGGACGGCGGCGGGATCAGCAATCCCGATATCCTGTCCATAAATGACATCCACTTCCACGCCATCGCCTTCCAGCTGTACATCCCAGAACCAGATCCCCTGCGGCGCCAACGTGAACTTAACCAGGTAGCTGAGCTTCCCGTTCTTCTCGTCCTCTCCCGCCCCGCTTGGCTGTACCTCCCCTTCCCATACCAGCTGCCGGTCACTCAGCTGCCGGAAACGGCTTGCGGATTGTACTCCCAGGAGTGGAAAGACCTGAATTCCACTGTCCTTGTGCACTCTTAAATACAGGTTATTTAGCGATCCATCGATAGGATTGCTTAACAGTTGATTAATCATAGTGCTGCCGCCAACAGCTTGATACAGATCACCACTGTTCAGAAAGGTGAACTTCAGCAGCTCGGTCTCCAGGAAGAGCTTTGTCACTGATGTAGTCGTCAATCTTCTCACATCCTATTCTCTCTTTATCACTTTCTATTTCAGAAGCCTGAATTCAGTTCCAGTCACGTCCCGGCTGTTAGAGCCGATATAGACTCCGAATCTTCCGGCATCACTCTTGTACTGCAAATCTGCATGATGATATCTAAGCTGCTCTTCTTGTAAGGTAAAAGAAACCTCCGTCATCTCTCCCGGCTCAAGATTCACTTTAACCCAGCCCTTCAGTTCCTTGAGCGGCCGCACAACTTCACCAGACCAATCCCGCACATAAAGCTGCACAATCTCTTCACCAGCTGCGCTGCCTGTATTGGTTACAGATACCTTAACGGTTAAGGCTTCGTGCTCAGTAAGCGTCTTAGACGAAAGCTGGGGCTCACCGTACGCGAACGTGGTATAACTAAGCCCATAGCCAAAAGGCAGCAGCGGCTCATTCGGAATGTCCAGGTACCGGGACACGTAGCGCTCTTGCGCATCCGGGGCCCCCTTTGGACGTCCTGTGTTGAAATGGTTATAATACACCGGAACTTGCCCTACAGAGTAGGGAATTGACATGGATAACTTCCCTGACGGGTTCACCCTGCCGAACAGAATGTCGGCAACCGCAGCTCCGCCTTCACTTCCGGGATACCAGGCTTCAAGCACCGCATCAACCTCTTCATAAAGGCCGTGCAGATCCAGAGGACGGCCATTAAAGAGGACCGCGACCATTCTTTTGCCAAGCGGCTTTAATCTGGCTATCAGCTCCAGCTGAGCCTCAGGCAGCCTGATATCTGCCCGGCATCCGGCCTCACCGCTCCACTCGGAATCTTCACCTAGCGCAAGTAGGATCACATCGGCTTCTGCCGCAGCTTCAATAGCCTCATTAATCTGATTCTCATCGATCATCTCCAGGCTGCAGCCTGCGGCTACCTTAAGGCCCGCGGCAGAAGCCGTCTCCTGAATAGCCGTATCCAGACGGACGGCATCTTCCTTCGAACCAAGCCAAGACCATGGGCCAAGAATATCTCCGCTCGAAGCAAATGGACCAATCAAGGCAATGCGATCCTTCGGATTCAGCGGCAGCACCCCTTCGTTCTTTAGCAGCACGCAGGATTTGGAAGCCAGTTCACGGGATACTCGGCGATGCTCCTCACAGAAGATGACCTTCCGTTCCGCTTCAGGATCGGCACCACGCAGCGGGTTCTCGAACAAGCCCAGCTTCTGCTTAAGCTTCAGAATCCGCAGCACCGCCTCATCGATAAGCCCTTCATCCACCCGTCCATCCTGCACAAGCTGAGGCAGATGATGTACATAACAGCTGGTCATCATTTCAATATCGACACCTGCCTGAATGGCCTTATAGGCGGCCTCCGCCTCATCCTCGGCAACACCATGCGGAATCAATTCCTTCACCGCACCCCAATCAGAGATCACGACTCCGTCAAATCCCCATTCCTCGCGAAGCAGCTTCCTCGTAAGCTCTCGATTGCCGCTGGACGGAATTCCGTTCACGGTGTTGAAGGAGGTCATCACCATTTCGCAGCCTTCATCCAGCGCGGCCTTGTAGGCCGGCAGATAGTATTCGCGAAGCTGACGTTCTGACAAATCCACCGTATTGTAATCGCGGCCGCCTTCGGACAGCCCATATGCGGCAAAATGCTTCACACAGGCTGCCACTCGCTCCTTATCTCCAGTAAGATCACTACCTTGGAAGCCTCTCACAAAAGCTCTTGCGAACTCACTGTTCAGATAAGGGTCTTCACCGGTAGACTCCATTACTCGCCCCCATCTGGGGTCACGAACCAAGTCGACCATCGGGGCAAAGGTCACATGTACGCCCGATACAGCCGCTTCCCTGGCCGCAATCTGCGCACTCTTCTCGGCAAGATCCACGTCCCATGAGCAGCCAATCGCAAGCGGTACCGGGAAGATCGTCTTGAAGCCGTGCACAATATCGGCCATCACGAGCAGTGGAATTCCGTGAGGATTCTTCGCAAGGTGCGCCTGCTGGATGGCAATAACCTCCCCTGCGCCTGCCAGGCCAAGGACTGAGCCTGTTCCCCGGACAATGTCCTCTGTGATTCCGAGTGATTTCATCGGCCCCGTAATTTGCCCTCCGCCAGCAGCTCCCTCGAAGAATGGAACAGCCAGTTGCAGCAGTTGGGCTATCTTCTCATCCAGTGTCATCTTGTTGATATAACTGTGTAGATCCAGGTCACTGTGTACCTGCTCAGTCATATGTCATACCTCCCAGCTGTGCAATCCAAATTTAATTTTATATTTTCGAATCGTTTTTACTTAAATATATCTTTATAATTATGAAATTAATATGTTTATTTCAACTATATAATTGAAACGTTTCACAATCAAAGCATGCAAAGGCCATCCAAGATGACCTTCACCCTCTATGTTCTAGCCCTCTATGTTCTAGCCCTCTATCTACTCTACGCTGCCGCCAAATCGCCGGAATCACCCTCGTGCCTCCGGCTTTTACCTACACCTTTCGTACAGATTCCCGCTCCACAAGTTCGATCTTCAGCTTGTAGGAATCGTTAACCTCTTCCCCGTCCAGCATCTGGAACAGCAAATGTCCTGCAAGTGAGCCTGCCTCCTGCTTGGGCTGGCGAATCGTAGTCAGCGGCGGGTGTACATATTCTGCGAGCTGGATATCATCAAATCCAATAACAGAAATATCCCCTGGCACCGAAATACCGCCTTCTTGAAGCGCCTTGAGCCCTCCAATCGCCATTTCATCATTCGCATAGAATACAGCGGAAGGCAATTCGCCCTGCATCATCATCATCTTCGTAGCACTGTAGCCGCCTTCACGCACAAAGTTCCCGCTGAGCCGCCATTTGGCTTTCTCCTCAAGCCCAGCCTCACGCATCGCCCGCAAATAACCTTGATAACGGAGTACATTGTCACTTGAATTGGAAGGACCGCTAATATAAGCGATTGTACGGTGCCCGGCCTCTATTAAATACCGGGTCGCATCATAACCTCCCTGTTCGCTGTCCACCCGCACATTGATCAGTCCACTGCCGGATAGCTCCCGGTCCATAACGACGATAGGGAATCTATCCCCCGCAGACTCCATCAGAATTTCATCGGTCATATTATGAGCAAGCACCACAGCCCCGTCAACTCTCCGCTCGCGAAGAAATCTTACCGCAGTGGAATCCTTACCGCCCATGGAGCTGCACGCAATAAGGTCATAGCCGTTGGCCAAGGCCACGTCCTGGATACTCCGAATCAATTCTGAATAATAAGGTCCGGACAAATCTGTTAGGATGAGGGCAATCGTGTTGGTGCGGCTTCGCTTCAAGTCCATGGCAAAACCATTCTTGCGATAATTCAGCTGCCGAGCCGCCTCGAGCACTTTCGCCCTTGTCTTCTCTGCCACCTTGGTATCTCCATTCAGCGCATACGAGGCTGTAGAGAGAGCAACCCCCGCTAGTTTAGCCACGTCTTTAATCGTTGCCATTTAAAAAGTCCCGCCCTTCTTATTTCATACCGGAAATAGTAGCACCTTCAATAATATGTTTCTGGAAGAATGAAAAGATAATAATAATCGGCAGTACCATGAATGCCGCCCCTGCCATTTGCAGTCCAAAGTTGGAGCTGTATTGACCCTTAAGCAGGTTGAGTCCAACCGACAGCGTATAGAGACTTTCATCATTGGCTATAATCAGCGGCCACAGGAAGCTGTTCCAGGCTCCGATGAACGTCAGAATTCCTTGTACCGCAAAGACCGGCTTCACAATCGGCAGGATGAGACCAAAGAAAATCCGCAGTTCTCCCGCACCATCCAGCCGCGCTGCTTCAATCAAATCCGAAGGAACGGTAGACATGAACTGACGGAACAGGAATATGCCGAAGGCGCCGACCAGCCCGGGAAGAACGATCCCTGTCATGGAGTTCACGAGCCCCATCTCGTTGATGATAAGATACGTTGGAATCATGGTAACCTGACCTGGAATCATCATAGTACCCAGGACCAGGTAGAATAACGTGTTCTTGGCCGGAAATTCGAACTTGGCGAACGAGTATCCGGCAATCGCATTTAGAAACATGCCAACAAAGGACCAGAATACGATTAACAATGTATTTTTAAGATAAACGAAAAATTGAATTTTAACGAACAGATCCACATAGTTCTTCCATGTCGGATGATGTGGAATAATAGTCGGCGGGAAGACGGTGAACTCATTCTCCGGCTTGAAGGACGACGTGATCATCCATATGAACGGAACCATCATGAGCAGTCCGCCCAGAATGAGCAGTGCGATCATTACCCCTTTTTCCAATTTCCTAGCTGCCATTCTCGAATCCCTCCTTTAAATTACACAGACCTTAAGCTGCGGAACTGATTAATATTCCACATCCTTCTTCTTGACCACGAATTGAAGGATCGTCGCGATAATAATGAAGATGAACAGCACGAACGAGCCTGAAGCCGCATAGCCGAAATTGCTCAACTTGAAGCCGTTATTGTAAATGAAGAGCGCCATCGACATCGTTGCATCAAGAGGTCCACCCTTAGTCATCACAAACGGTTCTTCAAAGAACTGAATCCAGCCAATCAGTGTCGTAATCGTCACGAAGAAGGTGGCAAATCCCAGTAAAGGTACGGTAATATGAGTGATCTTCTTCCAGCCCGTCGCGCCGTCAATTTCTGCGGCCTCGTAGTACGTGCGTGGAATACCTTGAAGTGCAGCCAGGAAAATAATCATATTCATACCAATCCCCTTCCATACGGCAAGCAGGATCAGCGAGTATTTGGCAATATGAGGGTCCAGCAGCCACTGCTGGGCCGGCAGGCCGAACAAGGACAGAATATAATTGAACAATCCGTAGGAACTGTTGTACAAATATCCCCACACAACAGCCACCGCTACAATATTGGTGATAGACGGCAGATAATAAACCACGCGAAACGTTTTAAATAACCAACTTGTTCCGTAATTGAGCAGCATTGCGATACACATGGAAAATATAACCACAAGCGGCACACCGATAATAACATATATAATTGTATTATAGATAGATTTTAGAAACTCAGGGTCTTTGAACAAATTCACGTAGTTGTGGAATCCGACCCCATTGATACTGGAGTGATCGGCGAGTCCGATAATATCCATATTCGTAAAGCTGATGATCAAGGCAATGATAATTGGAACAATAGAGAACGTCAGAAGAAGTATGACCGCAGGTGCGATAAACAGATAAGGGTATTTGTATTTATTAAACTGCTTGAGCATATGGTTCACTATGATTCACCCCCGGGAGCCTTATAGGATTTGAAAAATGCGTATAGCCGGGACCTTCCTTGCAGGCCAGTCCCGGCACGCCCTAGCCATAACGGATCAAGGAATGAATTACTTGTTCCCTAGAATTTCGTTAGCCTTGTCGTTCAATTTATTCAGTTCGGTCTCGGTATCTCCTCCGCCAATGGTGATCTGCTCGAAGGTGGCTATAATCGCTTGACCGATGGATTCCCATTCTTTGATCGCTGGTGTTGGACGGGCATTCTCAAGCTGCTTACCGAAAGCGGCAATCAAAGGATCTTTGAATCTGTCATCTTTCCATGCGTCTTTAACAGAAGGAAGAGCTTCGTGAGACTTGTCATACCACTTCAACTGGGTATCTTTCTCGGACAGGAACGCAATAAGCTTCACAGCGTCATCGGGATTCTTGGAGTATTCGAATACGGACAAGTCAGAGCCGCCGATTGAAGACATGTTCGTTTTCTTGGCAGGAAGTGTGGTTACAGCCCATTTGCCATTGATCTCAGGAGCCTTATCCTTGATTCCCTGCATCATCCAAGGACCACTGATGAACATAGGCAGTGTTCCGTCTTTGAAGGCTACGTTGATGTCCATGTCTGAACCTTTTGGTGTCAGCCCTTCATCATAAAAGCTCTTCAGGAACTTAATCGCTTCCACATATTCCGGCTTGTTAAACTGCGGCTGACGATTGCTGTCAATCACTTCGCTGCCGTTCTGCCAAGCAAAGAGCGTGGAATAGAGAGAGTCTTTATCCATAGGCATCGCATATTTGCCAGGGCCACCCTTGGCAACCAGCTTCTTGCCCGCATCCTTCAGCTCATCCCAGGTCTTTGGACCTTCAGGGTAGCCTACTGCAGCAAGCAGATCTGTACGATAGTAAAGTGCACGCGTCTCTACATACCAGGGAATACCCACCGTCTTGTTATCGAATTTCGTTGTAGCGATGGCGCCGTCATAGAAATTCTCCGGTTTCAGGCTCGGATATTTATCGATATAAGGAGTCAGGTCTTTCAGAGCTTTCGCTGCTGCGAACTCCGGCATCCAGGTCGTACCCATCTGCACAACATCCGGTCCGTTCTGAGAGGCTACCGCGGTCAGAAGCTTATCATGAGCCGCATCCCAAGGAATGGATTGAACATCCACCTTAATTCCCGGGTTCTTGTCTTCGAATTCCTTAAGCAGTACCGGAAGGGCTTTGTTCTCTCCGCCCATGGCCCACATTTTGAGTGTCTTGGTGGCACCTGCACCTTCTTGTCCTGAACCACTGTCTTTGGAACCGCCGCAGCCTGCCAATACGAATGAGAAAGTGAGCAATGTAGCGAGTGCAACCATCCATGATCTTTTCTTCATTACCTTCACCTCAACTGTAGTATTTTCCTTGCTAGAAGATGAACATGTAAACACTTACATCGAAACGTTTCGATTTTTATCGAAAAAAATATTCGATTTTCTTTCTATACCAGAACCCCGTCAACCCCCTTGAAAAGGCTTGTTTACTGTCTTTCTTGGTGTCTAACCCTTGTTTCTTGCTAAGAATAAGCCGAATAAATACTTAACTAATGAATAAATCAGCTACAAAAATTGAAACGTTTCAATAACCACATTATAATCTCACTTGATAGCGATTTCAAGAAGTTTTTTCGTAACTTTTTAAATAAATTTTTCCTCACAGCTGCTCCATTCTAATTAAGCTAAATGGCGCATAGTTGAATAACTTACTTCCTCTCGACCCTAATACTGAGGTCAGGGTTTATAATGAGATTATCTCGAGCAGAAATCTACTAGAAAGGAAATGAGATACGTTATGGATATTACTCCACAAGAAGAAAACATGATTAAGGCTCTCCGCGAGGCTGCATTACCCCCTTTATTTGTGCTCATACGAATTAGAAATGATATTTCAAATGACACTGTAAATGTCGAAGAGAGCCGAAGAGCTGACGTCATAAAAACATTAGAAAATTACATCGGCCCACTATGGGAAGACTATCATGAGGGGAAGACTTCACAAGCCCAAGAAAGACCTTAACGAAACGAATAATCTTAACTATGGCTGCAGGCTTCTTATGTACATCTACGAAAGTGGTCATAACAAAAAACATCCCTTAACCAATTGGTTAAGGGATGTTCGTATCTGTAATATAATATTACAGTTTTACAACGTTCTCAGCTTGTGGTCCACGGTTGCCTTGAACAACGTTGAACTCAACGCGTTGGCCTTCGTCCAAAGTTTTGAATCCGTCGCCAGTGATTGCGGAGAAATGTACGAATACATCGTCGCCACCTTCAACTTCGATGAAACCGAAACCTTTGTCTGCGTTAAACCATTTTACTGTACCTTGTTGTGCCATGTGTAAAACCTCCAATAAATTATTTAACATGTTTCTTTTTATTCTTTAAAATAAAAAATTCACACATTGTAAAAGGTTCATGCTTATTTGTATGATAACCCTTTACGATGTGTAAATGAGGTTAGTGCTCTTCAGTAACCTCATTATAGCTTATCCAATTTTAAAAAGCAAATCGCCACAAAAATAAAATTTTTAGCTTGGATCTACCTGTACATCAGCTTGTTTACCGCTTACATGAATTCCTGACTTCGGTCTCCCAAGCGGCTTCAAATCACGGAGCAGTTCCTCCAGAAGCGCCTTGGCCGCAGCCCCTTCCTTGCCGGAGACCTTTACCACAAGCTGAACGGAATCGCCCGATTTCAAGATGCGTTCGGCCTGCTGCTTCTTCGTCTCGTAGTCATGCTTTTCAATCCGAGGGGTCAGCCGAATCTCCTTAACCTTGGAGGGCTGGTTCTTCTTGCGCTCCTGTCCGGCCGCCTGCTTCGCGGCACCTGCCGAGATCAACTGGCACGGAGGTGGGCTGCTCATCATCGAGGTGCAGACCAGATCCACTTTGAGCCGCTTGGCCATCGCGAGCGCTTCAGTCGTTGGCATAATCCCGAGGTCCTCGCCGTCCAGACCGGTGAGCTGGACCTCGGAAGCCTTTATTTTACTATTCATAATCATTGTGATACCACCCGGCCTTTCGCTATAATATACGTTACTTAATAATAAAAGGAGCTATTCCCATTATGAGCCGTAAAGAGATCGAAGAACAAATCATACAGAACTATCAGCGTGACGAACAGATGATGATCCTGATATTCGCACAGTGGTGTGTGAATCATGGACTAGACCCGGCAGAATTGTATGGGCGGGCTTATCCGCAGCAGACGGCCAATGCTGCCCTGCAGCAGGGAATTGATCTGACCGTTCCAAAGGAAGAAGCCGGCGAAATTCCACATGATACCTTGCTTAGTGTCCTGTCCTTGTACGGGAACGAAGACCTTGCCTTTGTCGTTACGGAAGAGATCGGGAAGCTGCGCAAAAAGAATAACAAATAAGTGCTATAACGCCTTACGCACACTCAAAATATACTTGGCCTGATCGAGTGGATTCACTCCACGCCGAGGCCGCTCTGCCTTAATATCTGCTGGACATTCCTCATAACCGTCAAAGAAAGTCATGATCGTGCCCCTGCCTTTCGTGAGTGAGCTTAAGGTTACCGGGTATTCCAGGGATTCAGCCAGCGGCACCCGGCCTTCAATCGTCATCCGGTCACTTCGAAGCTCAGGTGCACCGAATGCAGCCCGCATCTGCACAAGGTCGTTCATGACGCGCCCGCCGAATTCCTCGGGGACGACGATCCGGAACTGAAGAACAGGCTCCAGCAGCCGGGTGCCTGCCGCTGCAAGCCCGTTCATCAGCCCCATCGGCGTAGCTACAGCGAAGTCCAGCGGATGCGTATGCCAGACATGGTGCTGACCTTCCACCAGCGTAATCTTGAGGTCAGTCACTTCCCAGCCGTATAACCCCTGCTGGAGGGCTTCAGGCACCCGGCGGGCAACTTCATTCTGGTACTGCGGGAGCAGATCCTCGGTACGAACAATCGCCGAGTACCTAAGACCACTCCCCCTCTCTCCCGGCTCAATAAGGAACCGAAGAATCGCCCAGCAAGGCTTAGGCATCGTATAAGCGATGTACCCCTCTGCCGTCTGTATAGGCGTTTCTTTGTAGATCACAGAGGGCTGGCTGAAGGTCACGCTCAGCCCGTATCTTGAGCTCAGCAGGCTTGTCAGCATCTCCAGCTGAATCGGTCCCATAATCTTCACATGCAGCTCACGCTCATCCTGCAGCCACTGCACATCAAGGAGCGGATCTTCATCCGACAGCTCCTGAAGCGCCTGTACCACTCCCCTGTAGTCTTGTTCATTCTCCCACTGGGCTTGAACCGTGAGGAGCGGCACCGCAAGCCGTGCTTCCTCCGGAATGGCTTCAGGACTCCCAAGGATATCTCCGATCTGCACCCCGGTTAAGCCGCAGACTGCGGCGATATCCCCGGCTTCCAGCAGCCCCACATCCTCGGAACAGCTGCCCTCGACCCTTCGTATCTGGGTAATCTTCTCCTGAACCTGCCTGGTATGATTGCGGATCACATCGCGGTTTCGCATTGCCCCCTCGTACAGCCTGACAAAAGCCATCCTACCCATCGTCTTATCCCGCTCAATCTTGAACACGATACCTGACAATGGAGCTTCAGGGTCTCCCCCAGGCTCCGGCAAATAATCTGTAATCGCATCCATTAATGCGTGGATGCCAATCCCCCGGGCAGAGGCACCGAATAATACCGGATAAGCGATACCACTTCGGCTGATTCTCGCCGCTTCCGATTTCCACCGGGCAAGCGGGAGGCTGTCCCCGTTAAGGTAATATTCAAGCAGCTCTTCATCCTTGTCCGCAACCGATTCAATCAGATTCTGCCGGGCTTCTTGATCAGCCTCGCCCCGCCACAGGTCATCCACCTCGCTAAAGCTTTGCTCACATCCAACCGGCGACTGCACAATCAGCAGATTACGAGAGAGATACCGGCGAATGTCATTCAGGACGCGATCCGGATCTGCTCCAATTCGGTCCATCTTGTTCACATACAGAATAGTGGGAATCTTCAGCTTGCGAAGCGCGTTCCAGATCAATTCTGTCTGGGCCTGCACCCCTTCCACAGCCGAGATGATGAGCACCGCACCATCCATCACACGTAGAGAACGCTCGACTTCGGATAAGAAATCGACGTGTCCGGGTGTGTCGACCAGATTAACCCGAACTCCTCCCCATACATAAGAAGTCGTTGCTGCCCGTACCGAGATCCCGCGTTCCTTCTCGATATCCAGCCAGTCGGTCACGGCTGTGCCTGAATCCACACTGCCGAGACTGCGGATACGTCCGCTCTCGAACAGAATGTGCTCGGTCGTTGTTGTCTTACCTGCATCCACATGGGCGAAGATGCCCACATTTCGCCGATTCGCAGATGGATTGCTCATGGGAATATTCCTCTTAGTCCCTGTCTACCAGGTACTTGTTCGTCATGTAATGAGCGTCGCCTTTATTCGTCTTCACCGGCGGCTTCTTCTTGTCCAGGAATACGATCTCCTTGCATTTGGTACAGTACCATTTGGTCCGGTAATAAGGGGATTCCGTTGTATACGTGGTGCCGCATTTACAGTCGATATGAATCCATACCGAATTCTTCTTGAATTCCTCTGAGAGTCTGTTGTAGACGACTTCCTGCTGCTTGGGAAGGACCACTTCCCGGTAGCTGGAGAATACATTTTGCACTTTGAAATCAGCCACCAAATCAGGATTCAGTCCGAAAAATTCTTTGCCAATCTCAGTTACAAACTTGGTGCTGCTTCTATAACTGTCCAGCCACTCACCAATTTGAGCGGCGGAGAGAGGAACGGTTCCCTTAACTCCACTATTCAGCGTGTACGTCATTATATGTAAATTGTCATCTTGTTTGTTGGAATACATTATATACCTCCTATATGGATTGAACAGAATCCGTGCACCTCGTCTTTGATTCATTCCATATGACTATTACACATTAATGTACCATTAAGTAAGGTCTAATCAAAGTCCGTTTATGTTGGAAAAATCATACTGCTAAATCTCGAATTCTATTAATATAGGAATGAACTCTCGAAAAAGCGGACTGACAAACCAGAATAACAAAAAAAAGAAGAACACGCAGGCGTGCTCTTCTTCTTGAAGAAACGAACGATTGATTAGTAAGCCAGGGCGAAAAGGCCGTGGATATGGGATAAGTAACGGATGTTACTTGCTTCTTTCATCAAGGAAGCCGGAGTTCCCTTCAAACGGGTCTGGTTAGCACCCAGCATAGCAATTCCGTCTTTACGTCCAAGGCTTCCAAGCGTACCGGAGAATACAGGGTTGAACGCTTCAAATGGAGCACCTTTGATCATAGCAGACAGGTTGTAACCAATAGTTTCGCCCATTTGCCATGCCAGCTGAGCTGTCGGCGGATAAGGACGTGCGCCTTCGCTTGGAATTACAACCGCGCTGTCCCCAGCGATGAATACATCTTTGTGGGAAGTCGATTGGAGAGATTCGGTAACGGATGCACGGCCACGGTTAACTTCGATGCCGCAGTTGGCAACAACGGAGTTCCCTTGAACGCCGCCCGTCCATACCAGCGTAGAAGTTTCGATCGAACGTCCATCTTTCAGAATTACCGATGTCGGCTTCATTTCTGTAATTGGCACTCCAGTTACGAACTGAACACCGCGCTTCTCAAGACTGGTTGTTGCACGTTCCACAAGCTCTGGCGGGAATCCTGCCAGAATCGAAGGGCCGGCTTCAACACAGTACAAGGACACTTCATTGAAATCGATACCTTTTTGACGGCAGATTTCAGGAAGCTCATCCGCGAATTCACCAACAAGCTCAACACCTGTCAGGCCGCCGCCACCAATAACGAACGTAGCATCCGCTTTGTTCTTGGATTGCTTGTATGCGTTAAGTCTTTCTTCCACATGGGCGCGAACCCGGTTCGCATCATCCACAGATTTCAAGATGAAGCTGTACTCCTGAAGTCCAGGAATTCCGAAGAAAGCTGTCTCACTGCCCAGTGCGATGACAAGTGCATCGTATCTGAGGGTATTGCCATTGCCCAGAACGACTTGTTTGTCATCCGGCTTAATGGTTTGAACTGTATCAATCACCAAATTCACATTTTTGCCTTTAAGCAGCTTCTCAAGCGGAAGTGCTACTGCTTTCTCATGAAGATTGCCTGCAGCAAGGCGGTGAAGTTCAGTAATAATTTGGTGTGTCGGGTAACGGTTAACGACAGTAATGTTCGCTTCGTTCGCATCAAGATACTTACGTGCAGTCAATGCGCTTAGCAATCCGCCGTAGCCGCCGCCCAAAATCAAAATTTGCTTCGACATATCCATCCTCCGTTCTGAATTGTGTTTGTTTAAATTAACGTTTTCCTTTTTGACGATCGTTCAGCGTGTCCAGAAAAGCCTGGGTGAAACGAAGCGATTTTTGCACATTCGGATCTTTAAGAATTTTAAGCAGGCCAAATACGCCGATTGTTGAAGTGTCGGCTTGTGCGCGGTCATTTGCTTCGATTGCTGCAGCAGCAACTCCCTTAACCTTACCCACTACCGGAGTAGCGAATTCAGCGAACCCGTGTTTCAAGTCATTAACGAAGACTGGATCCTTGGCAATGCTTTGCGCGTAGTCATAAGCTGTAGTTAGAGCGCCCATCATTTCAGTTAGCTTAGGCAGCTGGTCTACCAGCACCAATAGGGATTGCTGTACCTCCGGCTTCATCAGCTGATCCAGCAATTCTTTACCAGCTTCAGGAGATACCGCTTGAGAAGCAACTGCCTCCTCAGCAGCAGATGTCTCTTGTTGATTAGAAGTTTGTGACATTTGGAACTTCCTCCTTTACATTGAATTATACAGCGTGAATTTAGGAACAAGAATCAGGTTACCCTTAGGTTCACTCTGTATAGCAGTCCGTTATTTACGTAATACCTGCAAAAGACCTTACTATCCCAAAGTCCGGTTGAATGACCCGGTAATAGGCAAGGGACCATTTCTTAACGTTTCCGAGAAGTTGAACAGGCCGAAACGGAACTCTATACTCCTATATTACACCACTTGTCAAAGATCTGAAAAATAAATTTCACGATATTTTAAATATCGCAATGAAATTTAGCTTAGACATGCTACAATTTGTTCATAATGTGCATGACACATGCGGAAAATTTATTAAAGGAGGCGTCAGAATTTATGAAACAAGAGGCTATACTCCGCCTTCTTTTTGCCATTGTACTCTTCACGCTTGTCCCGTTTCTGTATGAATACCGTCTGGTTGCATCCCTGTTCACCGTAATGGGCATTTACTTCGTAGTTACAGGAGCCTCCAAATTCGGCAAGAAACGTCCAAAAAAATAATTGCACCCGGTGTATTTACCCGGTACTCTATGTTTCCCTGAACACTGCAAGGTATGCGTCTACCACCCTTATTTGGATCAAAAAAAATAAACGGCCCTCTCTTCTCAGAGCAGGGCCGCAGGGCCGGTTAGTTATAAGAGTATGCCTCTTCCAGCGTATCCATGAATATTCCCGTATAGGAGATCGACTGAGCTAACTTTTGCATTTGACTCTTGGCAATGACGGAAGATGGATTAATCATCAGAATTTTCTTGAATCCGTTGGACATATACAGATTGAAGCAACCCTCAAGTACAGGCAGCATGTCCTGCTTGGATACAGACAAATCTGTCGAATCAATGATCAAATTGTATTCGGATGGCTTGATGGAATTAACATTCTCTTCATATTCCTTCAGAAATGCCTCGGCTTCATCGGGCTTCATAAATCCCCCTACTGTAATAACCAGTACCTTCTCAGCTTGCTTCTTCTCAAATTTAAACATGATGTTTCTCCTCCACAACAAGATATAGTCTATAGGTTAAAATTGATATAAAAGTGCGGACATGGTGTATCCGATTCCTACCGAGCAAAAGACAACTTTGTCTCCAGGTAAGATCTTGCCGGATTCAAGTGCCTCCTCCAGCGCGAAGATCGGGCTCGTAACCCCGGTATAACCATATCTTTCTCCGACAAATGTATATTTGTCCAGACCTACATGCATCTTCTCCAGCGTCTCTTCGATCTCCGGACGGGAGAACTGGGAGAATAACCAGTGATCAACGTCAGCTGCAAGAATCCCGTTCCGCCCAAGCATAATGGCGATCATATCTCTCCATTCGTCCGAGAAATAGCTAACGTCATGAGGAATGAAGCGAAGTTTCTTATCCGATTCCTGAACGCCTTCACTGAACATCTTGGACAGGCCTACTGCCGGGAAAGTTACGGTATCCCCAAGCTTGGAGTCTGTCTTATAGTTCGCATCCAGGAAGCCTCCTGGAAGCTCCTGCTTCTCCAGAATGACCGCTGCTGCCCCATCAGAGAAATTCGGATAGACCACAGTATCGTCCTTACGGGCAATATTGCTGACATGAACACTGCCTACAATGAGCGCACGCTTGATGAAGCGGTTCCCTATAAGGTACTGACGCACCTGATCCATGGCTGTGAGCATTCCGATGCAGTTCGTATTCAGGTCATAGACAATGTGGGCATTGACCGCTGCAATCTCTCTGTGAATCAACAGAGCGTTGCTTGGATAGGTGTATTCAGGTGTGTCCGAGACGAATACCACCATATCCAGTTCTTCCGCAGACACTTTTGATTCAATGAGCAGCTTCTTCGCTGCCTGAATCCCCATAGTCAGTGAATTCTCATCTTCGGTGCTCACCAGATATCTGGTCTTTCTCCCAAGGTGATTCATAAGACTTTCCGATTCCAGGCCCATCTTGTTAAAATGCTCTACAAAATAAGCATTGTCATAGGCCGTTGGCGGATGGTAGGTTGCGATTCCTTTGATGTGAACCTGATGCACGTGATTGACCTCCTTTATAGTAGGTCTCTCCTCATTGAAACCAGACAAAAGGCCTACTCCTAAGAGTAGACCTGAGGTAATAAACCTAGTATTCATCCTCTTTCTGGTAACCGGCTATCCTAGCGTTATGCCTTAGACCCGTGGCTTTGCGTCCTTGCCTTTCAGCAAGTTTGCCTTTTTCAAGTTAGAGAGCGTTAGACCTGTTTAGCCATTCTAGTATAGTTCTTTTTTCCTGCTATGTAAATAAAACCCTCGCATTTTTCATAAAAATTCCCTATACTAGCTGCCATTAATCCGTGTCCTACCTAGGAAAGTGTAAAAGCCCAACTGTTCAGGGTATTATTATAGATGTGTGAACTATTGAATGGACTGGAGTGATTCAAGATGGAACTTACCCAGAAGAATGCCCTGATTACAGGAGCGGGAAAGGGTATCGGGCGAGCGGTAGCTATCGCTTTGGCCAAAGAAGGCGTGAATCTTGGCCTGATTGCCAGAACCGAATCGGATCTGAAAGACCTCGCTCAGGAGCTGCAGAGCGAATATGGAATCAAGGTAAGCATTGCACCTGCGGATATCTCCAACTCCGCTGAGGCAGAAGCTTCCGCAGCCAAGATCAAGCAGGATCTCGGGTCCGTGGATATCCTGATCAACAATGCGGGGATTGCCAAGTTCGGAACCCTGCTTGAGATGGATCCAGAGGAGTGGAAGAGAATCCTTGATGTGAACGTGATGGGGACTTACAACGTCACCCGTGCAGTTCTGCCTGATCTGGTTGCCCAAAACAGCGGCGACATTATCAATGTGGCTTCTACAGCAGGTGAGCGCGGCTTCGCCACGGGCTCTGCTTACTGTGCTTCCAAATTCGCCCTCATGGGCATGACTGAGTCGCTGGCACAGGAAGTTCGTAAGCATAACATCCGCATCACCGCCCTAACGCCAAGCACGGTCAATACCGACCTGGCTTCGAATGCCGGACTCAAGATCGGCGATGAAGACCGGATGATGCAGCCTGAGGATGTAGCGGATCTCGTACTTGCCGCACTGAAGCTCCCTGCTCGCGTGTTCCTGAAGACTGCTGGGATCTGGACAACAAATCCGCAGTAAGCATTGTATTTATTGCCACCAGTAATATCGTGTAGTAATATGGGTATAAAGATAATAGGCGTAATATAAAATGAAATAAGGGACCGGTGGCGACCAGTCCCCTGTACAACAACTTGAGTGGGGTTACTCTCTCCACGGCTAAAGTTACAAGCGGAAGAAGTGACCTGCACGGTTTGCCGACCTGGAGCAGGTTACTTCTTTTTTCTTTCGATGTATGTCAGCAGCGCTATAATAAACGCAGCAAAACCAATTACATCTGCAAAAGAGAAGTTCATACGCCTCACCTCCTTTCTGGAGGAAGACGCACCCACTCAAGGCGTGCTGTACATGCCTATTATATCAGACCGTTCCTTTTTATGGTTACGGTCTTTATTTATATGTCTACCTTTCACCTACAATACAGTCGTAGACTACAAGGAGAATTTTACTATAAAAGTAGCTACTGCTCTTTTCTATTTCTGAGCAGTTACCGGAATCTTTTTCGACCAGCTAAGGTCTCCGGAATCTTGGATATAAGTCACTACGACAAATGTATTGTCTGGAACCGCAAGAGGGGCGTCTTTGGGAATGAAATACTTGGGTGTAATTGGATAGTTATTCTTCATGTAAGAGAAGCCCACGGATGCCTTGATTAAATCCCACTGACCAGCAAATCCTGCTTTCTTAACCTCTTTCTTAACAAGGGCCAGACTCGCTGAGTCGCTGCCGAGGGAAAAGTCATATCGGCTTACACTTCCATAAAGTCCAGTTCTAAGTACAGAGTAGGCAAAAATCGGATAGATCCGTATTGTATAATCATCCGAGTCAGAGAAAGACGTTTTCATTTTATTATCAATTTCCATCTGGATAACCTGTTTGAAGAACGTGACGGTCGGTATATCGGTGTCGGGCAGCTTGGAGTTAGGATCTACATCTTTGAGATAAGCTTGAACCATAATATCATCTGGTTGTATATACAATACCGCTCTCGTTCTGGTTAACCATACATATGTAAGGATAATTATGACTAATAGAACCACCATACTACTAAGAACTGCCCTTTTATGAATCAAAATAACCTCCCTCTTTACCAAGAAAGCTCAATATGAATCTGTATCCAAAATCAGGATATGATTACATTATACAGCTTATTAAGGGATGGTCTTCTGGTAATTTTGCAAGGAATGAGATGACTCCAATAAAATAAAACAGCCCCAGTCCGATTGGAATCGAACTAAGGCTGTAGGGGTACTATTTCTTGCATAATGATCTGCTTGACGCAAGCAGCTGCTATCGACTAAGCTCTCTCACGGTCACTTACGCCCGCGATAAATTTAATGCAGTACAGTGCGCACAATCCGACAATCACATATACCAGCCGGGATATCCCGGTATCTGCCCCTCCAAAAATCGCAGCGACAAGATCATATTTAAACAAGCCTACGAGAAGCCAGTTAAGTCCGCCGACGATCAGCAGAACAAGAGCAACTACATCTAATGTTTTCATATTCTATCCTCCCATCCTATTCGATTTGAGAAGCAGGTATCTTCACGCATTAGCTTGTCCCTCTAGGGACTTTCCTAAACGTATTTAGTACCTTAACAGGAAGGAGCAATATCTATGAATAGGTTACAAGCAATCCCCTTTCAGTTCAGTGACGATGGGATTATTCCCAACAATCCAGAACTGCCTGTCCTTGTTTATCCCGGAGTACTTAGAAGTAACCCCCAGGAGACCGAGGCCATCTTCAATTCCCATGGCTGGCTGAACAGCTGGACAAATGGCGTGTTCGATTACCATCATTACCACAGCAACTGCCACGAAGTGCTTGGGGTTATCCGCGGTAATGTCCTGATTCAGCTGGGCGGCGAACAGGGGCGGCAGCTTCAGCTGAATACTGGAGATGTCGCCCTTCTTCCGGCCGGAACCGGGCACAAGAAGTTATCCGCAAGCCCGGGCTTTCAGATTGTCGGAGCTTATCCAGGCGGCATGGATTATAACACACGCAGAGGAACACAGGGGGATAGGCAAGAGGCTCTGGCCGAAATCCCGCAGGTGCCGATTCCAGATACAGACCCTGTCTATGGCAAGGCTGGTCCTGTCCACACGCTATGGCGGAGAGAACCTGATGGAGTTAAATAGTTATGCCTAGTGAATATATGGGCGTACAAGTAGTTATGCTGGGCTGCTCATAAAGAATGACTTTCAACAGCATTTTGGGATGGTAGCTATCCGGGAGCACAGCCGCATAAGCTTTCATGATGGTGTTCATGCTTAAGCGATTAATGGCTTCATTGATGAGGAGAGTTTAAGATTTCCGGGTGTCATCTTGCATATCCATGGGCAAGGATAGCTATCCAATATTCTTTTAGCTTAGAACTTGAGGATTAAACCAAAACGGAGCAGGTCGAATGATTCTGGAGAAGCGCCAGCGGCCCTTAAGAACATTCGAATGCGCAGTGCCTCGTTTACCTAGATTACAACAAGGGGCTATCCCATCGTCATCTTTTGATGACTTATGGGACAGCCCCGATTCTTGTTCATCTTATATTCGCTCTCTTAAGGAACAAACTGCTGAACGATCTTGATCACTTGGCCGTTCTTAATCGTAATGTGATAAGGAAACTCCCGTACGTCCATCAGCTTGGTATTGCGGTAGATAGACTGGAACTTCTTCAGCGATACATGCTCATTCCATTTGAGATCAATGTCTTCCACCTTACCCGTACGGTCATAAATCTGCATCATGACCTTCGCGCTCGCCGCTACCGGGTAGCTGACCGTGCGCTTGCTGTCATTGGTAATGTAATAACCGTCCGGTGCTCCCCCAATCTCCTTATACGCCTTGGGCTCGCGCTCCTTGAACTTAAGATCTGCGTCCTTACCCATATACCAGCCGATCGGGTCCACGGTAATACGCACCTTGCCATCCACACTCTTCATTTGCTTAATATATACGGTCCTCGTCTGCGTCTTGACTGCACTCTTAGTCACTGCTCCTGTTGCTGAAGCTACACCGGACGTACTAAATACGGTAAATGCGGCTAAGCTGAATAAAGTAAGTATTAACGCTGCTGTTCTCTTCACCATGCATCCCTGCCTGTTTCTTATTTGGTATACCATTCAATAACCAATTTAACGCCTTTCAAACGCCTGATCGGTGTTTTCTTTAATTATATATGTACGAATTCGGAAATGGATCACAATATCGTTACAGAGAAACGCCTGATTTGTCATAAATAACAAGTGGGATAACAGATAGAGCAACACGTAGGGCACGAGTGAAACCACCAATGCGACTAAACAAAAAAATACCGCGCTTTAGCCTTAGCGCGGCGGATTTGTAATGATAACGGTAATGCTTTGATCCAGCTCCTCATCCCAATCCATGAAGCAATCGGCGATGGTCCGGCCTAGGGTACTGCTGATCTGATTGCTGCCTGTTATGTAACCCTTCTCGAGCCGTCTTTTCACATCTCTCAGTATCTCTCCACATTCCAGCCGGATCAGTTCCTTCTCCAGCTCACCGAGGACACCTCTGCGAAGGACAAGCAGAGTTCTCGGATTAATCTCATAGGAGGAAATTTCAAGAGGCTCCTTCTGCACTCGTCCGCTGATCCGTACCATTTCACGTTCGGTCTCTAACTTCCCGGGGTACTCCTTTGGCTGCGGTTCATTTACACCTATGACTTCAGGGAAGATGGCAATCAGCATCCCGTTCTTGCTGCCAAATTCCCAATCATAATAAAGCTTCTCAGGCTCTATGCTGAGTATAAGCTTAAGATAGCTTGTGATCTCGGGTATAACCCGCTGCATGATTTGGTCTCTCATTTGACGGATAATGGGTTCATGATTCTGTTCCAGCAATACACGCTCTGAATTGATCAGGAAGTTTCTCAAGTAAATCGTGGTGAACTTATGGCTGATCGAGACGACAACGGATTCAGGTCCTTTGCCAAAGTGCTCTCTGAATACTTTTCCTGTAAAACTTGCGATTAGTTGACAAAGCTGCTGAGATTGTAATTGATCCATTAACAACTGACTCGCCTCAGCGGTGGTCAGCCAGGCCTATGCTATGTTCCAGGCTTCCTGCTTATAAGCTGCAGCGAGTCATTCTATCCCTCCCTTAGCAAACATAAAAAGGCCTAACATCCCTGTTCATAGAGAGGTTAGGCCATGAAATTGACTTTTATCCTAAGATAGATTCATTCATTTACCTGACAATATAAAGTTCACACACGGTTAAACTGTTAATGAGACTCAATCCGTCAATCTAAGAAACAGCGAGCATTAGGGTTAGCCTCGAAAAAATCACTAACTTATACACGCAGTCCCAACTATCATAGCACATTCTACCCGAGAAGAAAAACGTCTATATGGATTGAATTTAAGACTGCGTGATTGATCTTTAATTCATTCCAAATATATGAACTATTTAGTCCTAATTGTGCTAGCTTACCGCCGCTTTGTGAAGCGAGTATTCATTCAAGGTCATCTGCAGTCCGTCCACAATGGTATGAACAGGCTCCCAATTCAGCAGCATTCTTGCTTTATCATTATTCAGCAGGCTGTGAACAATATCTCCCTCTCTGGCCGCCTGATAGTCCGGAACTATATGTAGGTCGCTTAGATCCCGCAGGATCTCGAACAATTCATGAATCGTCAGCGGCTTCCCGCTGCTGATATTCATCACTTGTCTGGATCCACGCCAAAGGGCGGCTACATTGGCTGCAGCCACATCTTTTACAAAGATGAAGTCTCTGGAATGCTCCCCGTCTCCGTAGATGGTAGGACGCTCACCCTCCAGCATCCGGTCCACAAAGGAAGCGACTACCGCCCCTTCTCCCTTCACCGTCTGTCCGGGGCCATACACGTTGGCATATCTTAGAATGGCATAATCGAGCCCGTACTGCCGGGAAAAAGACTCAATATACTTCTCCGTGGCGAGCTTGGAGAGTCCATAGAAGGAGAGGGGATCTACTTCATGACTCTCGTCAATGGGGAGATAGAGGGGATTTCCGTATACTGCTGCTGAGGAAGAAAAGACAATTTTGCGGACGTGATAATCCACGCACTGCTTCAGCAGATTGACTGTACCCAGAATATTATGCTGTGCATCCAGGTATGGATTGTGCAGGGAGCGCTGCACGCTGATCTGACCAGCCAGGTGAATAACGGCATCCGGCCGCTCCGTGCTGAAGATCTGCGAGAGCTTCCCCGAGCCGATATCCGTCTCATACAAGGTAACTCTCTCGTCGAAGTATGACTTCGTCCCGTCCTCCAAATAATCGATAACCATGACCTGATGGTTCTGTTCCAGCAATTTCTCAACCGTATGCTTTCCGATAAACCCAGCTCCACCTGTTACTGCGATCTTCATTGAATCTACTCTCCCATTCTTATAGGTACATGAACATGGAATGAGCGAAACTTGCAGCTCTCTCTTCCATGTGAGTCGATTCAATGTATGAATACAGCAATGAAAATATGACTTCTATTTCATACTGTATATTTCTTTCATTTGCGTTAAATCAGGAATCCAGTAATAGAGGTCTTTCTTGACCAGAGGATCATAAAGCTTATCGCTGTGTCCCGGAATTTGATAGTATTTCATATTCTCTGCCTTCATATCCTTGGCCAGCAGGGACAAGCTCAATATATCGCTGTCATTCAGATTCGTATCCACTATGTCCTCTCTCACCTGCTTGATGAGAGCCGGAAGATTCGCAAGATTCGCCGGCTGCAGCAGCGTTCGCAGGACGCTCTTCAGCACAAGAGCCTGATTCTGCTGACGCCCCTGGTCACCTTCCGCAAGCGAATGGCGCTCCTGTACAAGCTTAAGTGTCAGATCCCCATTAAGCCGCTGCTCGCCCCCAGGCAGCGTCAGGTGTGCGTAGGTCAGCTTCACGGGAGCGGGGAGCGTAATATCGAGTCCCCCCAGGGTATCAATGAAATGCTCGAATCCGACGAAATTGGTCTTCACATAATAATTGATCGAACAGCCGCACAAATTGCTGACAGCCTGAAGCGAGGCCTTTGTTCCCTCATGATTGCCGCCGTGAAGCTCTCCGAGCAGATGGGCATGGTTAATCTTCGTGTATCCCACTCCCGGCAGCTTAACCCGGGTATCCCGCGGAATAGAGACGAGACTGACTTTGCCCTCATCAATGTTAACCTTCGCCAGCATCATTACATCCGTCCGGGAATCCTCACTTCCCCTGGCATCAATGCCCAGGATCAGAATATTAAGATTCGTATGTTCCAGGCCCGGCTTATCCTCCGCATTCATCTCAGAGTGCTCCGGGGAGGCAGCAGCTGCCTGCGATCCGGTACCGGCAGCTGCCGCACTCCGGCTGCCCACTCCTGCATCCGAATCTGGGGCAGCCAGCACGGGAATCTCCGAATGACGGAAATGATGTGCGGGCTGAAGGGACCAGTAGAAGGCATAACCCCCCAGGGCTGTGCAGAGCAGGAGCCCGGCTATCAGCATATATACTCTGCGTTTTCTCATCTTCCGCCCTTACCTCCTTCTTCCTAATACAAGCGGTATTCAAGAACCGCAAGCAAGCCTATTCGGCCTTAATTGGTTCCAAGACGGGGTAAGCTGGTTTTGCTGGTTTTGCTGGTTTTGCTGGTTCTTCTTGTTCAGCCTGTTCAGCCTGTCACCCCATCCACGGGAGCCCTCACCTTAACCATGCAGCTGTTTCGATGGGGCTGGCAGCTCAGATGCTGTAGTGTTCAGAATCTTCTCCAGGCCAAGTCCCGCGGCAGACTTCGTCTCCGTTCTAATGCCCCGGGATTGCTCTCGCTTCAGCACCACCATAATGGTCTGGAACAGAATGCGTAAGTCGAGCAGCGGGGAATAATTCTTGATATACAGCAGATCGTAGCGCAGCTTATCCCCGGGAGAGGTCGTATAGTTCGCCTTCACCTGAGCAAGGCCTGTCAGACCCGGCTTGACCATAAGCCGGTAGGTATAATGCGGCAGCTCCAATTTGAAGGACGAGATGAAGAAGGCGCGTTCGGGACGGGGGCCAACCAGACTCATATCCCCTTTCAGGACGTTGATCAGCTGGGGAAGCTCATCAATCCGAGTGGCCCGGATGAACTGGCCAAGTCTCGTAATTCTTGCATCAAGGTCTCCGGCGAGAACCGGTCCTGTACTCTGCTCCGCATTGTCGATCATGCTCCGAAACTTGAGAAGATGGAAAGGCCTCTCATGAAGCCCTATCCGTTCCTGGACGAACAGCGCTTTGCCCTTCGAGGTCATCGGAATGAGAATGAACATGAGCAGCATGACCGGCGAGGCGGCCAGCAGCAGCAGAGAAGAGATGAAGAGGTCGATCGACCGCTTCATGGCGCGCTCGATCAGCGTCAGGTGCGGCGGCATGATGGAGTAGACCATCAGATCATCGAGCTGCTGGGGTTCGGCATTAACGAGCGACAGCTCATAGAAGTCTGGAATCAGCAGCACCTCAATCTGCCTAGCTCCTGCAGCGCGGATCAGGGATGACTTGGTGTCCGCAGGAAGATCGTGAGCTAGAAGGACTACGTCAATATCCTCCCATATGCTCCTAAGCGGCACGTCTTCACCCTGCCGCATGGCAATGACATACTGAATATCCAGCCAGGCACTCCCTTTACTGAGCATTTGCTCCAGACCTCTGAGGTCCGCATGCTCCCGGCTTACCAGAGCCATGGCCCTCTTGCGCCCAATTCCCCGGGATTGAATATAGAAGATGAGCAGACGCAGGCCGAAGGTAAGGAGAAGTTGAGTGAAGAAAGCAACAATAACTACGCTGCGGGGTAAGCTGAAAGTCTTCAGCCAATAATTTAGTACGATGAGCTCCACAACAAATACTAGATGAGCAAGTACCAAATTATATAGATAGGTTCCGGGCCTCTGACGCCCTGCGAAATCGTACAAATAGAACATATAGTAAGGCACCACTGTGAACAGACCAAGCCAAGGGGCATAATCTAGAAAGGAGCTCCATTCCGGCTGAGGAATGTCTCCGCGAAATATGAGCTTGTAAGCCAATAAGTAGCTGGCATAGACAAATAAGCAGTCCAACATCAGAATAAACACCTTCATGCTCTTGAACCGAAACAGCCTGATCATCTGAAACGGGCAGCTCCTCTCTCCCTAGATCTATCTTCAGCAAGAAGGTCGTCATACACTTCTCTCATCATGGAGCGGATTAGCTTCAAGTCATATCGGGAAGCCATCTTCGCGCTGCGCTCCCCCATTTGCCACCGGAGCTGCGGGTCCAGATACAGCTCTTGTAATGCTGCGGCGGCCGCCCAGGTATCATCAACCGGAATTACATATCCGTTATCCCCATGAATGACAAGGTCTCGGCTGCCGCGCACATCCGTAGCGAGGATCGGCTTCCCGGCTGCAAGTCCTTCCAGCAGCACTTTGGGAAGACCCTCCCTCCTCGACACCAAAGCAAGCACATCAGCCGCCTGCATCAGCTCCTGAATATCCTGACGATATCCGAGGAACTTCACCTGATCCTCTAGCCCAAGCTGCTGACACAGCTTGATGCAGCTGGCTTCCTCAGTCCCCACACCCGCAAGCAGCAGAGCTACGGGCACCTCCCGCTGTATGAGCCTATGTACCGCATGAATAAGCTGCTGCTGATTCTTGTTCCGGTTCAGTTCGGCGATACAGAGTACAACCAGCGCAGGGTTCCTGATCCCAAGCTCACGCTTTAGCTCCTCCGCACTTACATTCGCCTTGGGACTTAACCCGCTGACATCCACACCTACACCAGGCAGATAGATAAGCTGACCCCTCACGGGAAAGTCGCTGGCCCGCTCATAATCCTCCCGGTTGATCGTAATCAGGGCATCCGTGAATCTGGACATGAACCGCTCCAGCGGGTAATAGATCAGCCAGGCGATCCGGGATGCCCCAGTATGGAAATGAAACCCGTGCGCTGTGTATACTACGCCCCGGCTGCCTGACAGGAATGCCGCAAGCCGGGTAATCAGGCTGGCATTCGGGGTATGTACATGGATGAGATCGTATCTCTCTCGGCGAAGCCGCCTGGTCATCTGAAACAGAGCCTTCACATTGCCCCAAGATAGAGGACTGCGGCTAAAAGAAATGTCCCTGCATTCAAATCCCTCACTTCTGACCTTCTCCCGTCTATGGTCAGGGCTCCCATAGGCATGCACTTCAAAGCCCTCGCGCCGGAGGTCCTCCATGAAAGGGAGGTGGAACGCAGCTAAATGTGAATATACCGTGGCCACATAAGCGGCTTTCCTAGGAACTGCATGACTTGCTTGCCTCTTGCCCATATACGTTCTCCCATCGTTCAACAATCGTATTTATATTAAATTTACCGCCAACATATTCCCTTCCGGCACTGCCCATTTCAAATCGAATCTCTTCCGGCTTCGCCATAACCCTGATCATACACTCGGCCAATTGGTCTGGATCGGACGCTTTAGCCAGATATCCGTTCACACCTTCATGCACCACTTCCTTATTCCCGCCTACATCCGTGGCCACAATCGGCAATCCGCTTGCAGAGGCTTCCAGCAGGACCATCGGCAGGCCCTCCCACTTGGAGGACATCAAATAGCCATCCGCTGCACTCATCAGGCGGGTTACATCTGTACGCATGCCAAGGAACAGAACGGACTGTTCCAGCTCAAGCGCCCGGCACAGCTCTTCAAGCCGGGAACGTTCCGGACCGATGCCGGCGATCAAGAGATGGCTTGCTGGATAGGCCCGAATCACCCCAGCGAATGCACGAAGCATCGTCTCGTAATCTTTCTCCGGGACCAGACGGCCCAAGGCCAGCCAGATGAACTTGCCTTCCAGATTCATCTCACGGCGCAGCAGCATACGGTCCTGCTCCGACCTGCTGAAATGATCCAGATTGATGCCGTTCGGCATGAAGATAATTTTGTGGCGGGGAGCGGCCTTAATTTCGATATAACGGTCTACGGCCTCCTGACTGACATTGGTCATCAGATCACAGAGTGGATCTGTAATCCGGTAGAGCAGGTTCCGCAGCCGCCCCCCCTCATTAATGCTGTGAGCGGTACAGATCAGAAGCTTCATGGGCACGAATAAGCGGGTTACCCTGGCGAGCAGATTGGCATGGACCATATGGCTGTGAATGACGTCAGGCTTGAATGAACGAATGAATCTCCGCAGACGGAATATCGCCCTGGGGTCGGGAATTCCTTTTCGCATATTCAGCGAGTGCACCTCAACACCCATCTCATCCAGCTCATCTAGATAAGCCACAGGCTGCACCATACTGATGAGCTGAACCAGGTAGCCTTTACTCTTAAGCGATCTGCAGATATGAACGAGCTGGCTCTCCGCACCGGCATAATCAAACCCTGTAATAAGATAAAGAACCCTCTTCAATTCGCCTTGCTCCCTCCCGCTGCCTTGTCGGCACGAATACCAGTGACACAAATGCCATGAGCATATACTCGTAGTTGTAGCCAAAGTCACCGCTGAGCAGGGCGCACCCGAGAGACTGAATCAGCAGTACCATCAGAACCGGATGAAACCGCGCCGACCATAATGAGAATAAATAAGCCACCAGCCACATGAATAACCCCGCAACACCAAGCTCATTGGCCATCTCAATAATGACGTTGTGCGGGAACTCATCCTGAACAGGCGGGGTGCTGCCTCCCAGCCCAGAACCGAAGAAGGGATGTTCTTGAAAAGACTCAAACGCCTTGATCTGCAAATCCATGCGTCCGAGAAAGTTATCGTCCCCTTTCAGCTGACTCTGGCTGAACAGCACCGTGAACCGGCTGCTCCCAACCATTTGCCCCAGCTGATCCGAATATAGACCGGCAGCGACAGCGGCCAGCAGGGCTGCCCCTGCTATTACAGCGGTGTACCGCTTCAGCTTGCGGAACTCCCCGTTCTTATACTTTTTGTATAAAAAGTAGGCTAAGATGAGCAAATTGGCAGCAACAAAGGAAGCGACGGGCCCCCTGGACTGCGTCGCGAACGCAGAGGTCAGGGCCGCTCCCAACGTAGCAAGCCGAAGCAGCCAAGGGATGTTCCTCCCCCAGATCGCGACCGTGGCCGCAATTAGTGAGATTCGGGCATTGAAGATCGGATTATCCCCGGGAAGCGTTAATCTTCCGGGATATTCCGGGTTATATTGGCCGAATACGAGATGGGTGGCCGCATAGGCAAGCCCGAACATGGCAACTACGGTCCAAGAGAGCTTACCGTATCTTTTGTATACGATATAGG
>RCUN01000327.1_pt1 | contig 32592 bp, 37 predicted proteins | sample 2166181 | NCBI WGS metagenome assembly RCUN01 (sample SAMN09932603, study PRJNA488358) | compost metagenome | feature: garden; material: soil; isolation source: compost soil in crotononitrile-enriched culture | place: Germany: Experimental Botanical Garden Goettingen | collected 2016-01-27 | reverse complement strand
AAAAAGTGTTCACCATGTCCTTGAACACCTGTCTACCATGTCCCCGGTCTGTACACCCACAGGGAGAGGGAGCCAGTGCGGAGTTATGGTCGGGGCGGGAGTTGATCTTTAACTTGGAAGTAAAGAGGAAATTCGATCGGTCCCCTTATCCAAGGTGCGTTACCGAGCTTTCAGATCTACTCGATCGGTCCCCTCTCCCTGTGGGAGAGGGTTAGGGTGAGGGGACGGTATTACGGCTTCTGCTTGCTGGCCTGAATGCTGCGCACCAGGTCATCGATACAGCGCTCAACAACCATATCCACCGCTTCGCTGCGGGTCGTTTCCGTCACTCTGGATAAGCGATCGATTTTGCGTAGCACCGACATTTTCAATGACAGCGACACGGCTTTCTTCTTCTCTTTATCCAGATAGACCCGGCTGACGGTTTCGCTGGTCTTCAGCTCCGAGTTAGCCGCCAGCGCATCTTGCATACGGCGAAACGTTTTCTTGTCTAAATGCCCAGATGCAGTCAACTGATAGGAGTGAGTGGCCTTACGGTATTTGATCTCCGCCTCGTAGGATTCCCTCAATTCCTTAAGCACGCGTGTCAGGGTTGGCCCCGAGCAGTCTAACTCAGTGATGATCTTGTCTGCGGATACGGGTTTACCCGCACTGAGTAAAATGGCCAGCTTATAGATCCGTGCCTGTCGCGTATTGAGTTGCATGATTAATGACTGCCTGCGTTGATGCTAAACCGGTGGCTTTCCTGAGATGACTCGTTGGCAATTCCATATACCTGAGCGCGCGCCAGGATTTCTGACGCCCAGCGGCGATGGGTTGCGGGCTCGCACATGGTTCCCTGCGATTTAAACACCGCCTGTGAGGAGTTAAGGATCCGCAGCGCATCGGTATGATCGTTGGCCTGCACCATCAACGCCTTTTCGATCTTGCCGATCTGATTCGGATGGATCGCCGTCTTGCCGACCAGCCCATGGGCGATATCGAGCGCCAATTCCTTATCCATAATCTGATGATCGTCAATATGCTCGCAAACCGGTGCCGTCAGGGCGAAATCACGCGGGGAAAACACGGCGACCAGCATTTTGATCACATAGCCCATCGGGCCGTCATACAGCGTCAGGTTGCGCGGCCTTCTGAGTGCCACCACGTTCATCAGATCGTTGCCACCGATACGCAGGGCGATGATGCGCCGATAGCACGGATGGTGATGCAGGGTGTTGGCTAACTCACGCATCTGCACCACATCAAACACTTCTTCTGTCTCGAGCGTGGGCATCATGCACAGGTGCGAGTCCTGCATCATGTTCCACCAGTAAGGCAGCGAAGCCAGCGTGAATTTGGGCAGCACAAAGCCGTCCACCGCGCTGAAATCCATGCTCGCCAGCAGTTGTTTACCCATTTCTTTATGGCGAGGCCGTACGAACACCAGCGGCCAGTGGTCATTGCCCTCCGCGGTTTTGGCCTGGGCCAACGTCTGGGTGAGCTCGCGCAGGTTGTCCAGCGCCTGGGGAATATCTTCGTCGCTGACCGCGTCTTCCAGGCAGACGATCAGCGAGCGTAAACCGGCGATCTTGTTATTGAGGATCGTATCGGCGATATCGGTTCTGGTGGCGGGCATATAGAGTGAAGCACCCAGCCGCCAAGGGGAAAGTCGTTGGTTCATTAGAGCACCTTCTTGATAATGGTTACCGCACGGTACTGCCCGATCTCATCACCGACTTCGGTAATGGTCAGCCCCTTTTCGCGTGCCAGATAGACCAGCAGCGCGACGTCGGGATCGTCTACCGCACGGACCAAGACGTGATCCGGTACTCTGCGTAGCACAGCGCGCGTAGCCTCTGCGATCCCTGGTTTAATTCGGTTAATGCTGGCAACCTGATATTTTTCGGCGAGGTGGTTAACCACCTGCTCACTTTGTTGTTTCAGGTAAGCCTTTCTCTCTGCATCCTGTGTGCAGGGCTCAAGCGCCGCTGTGTCTAGCGTGGCGCGATACTGTGCCACGGTATCCACCAGCAGACGGCTGCATTCAAACTGGGCGAGATGATCGCATTGTACACAGCCGTGCAGGCCTTCATTTGACCAGATGGAGCGTGAGATCATGCCGGAAACCGGCGCGCCCATAATGCCAAACGGGATCAGCCAGTCGTCGTCGCTGGCTGCCAGCCACGAACACCCACAGGGATCGGCAAGCACTACCAGGCGGGGCTGGGCAGGATAGCCAGGCCGGTTGTTGAGGGAGCGGATCAGTTCGCCGGTAATGGCTCCCTTACCCGTCCAGCCATCGACAAACACTATTCCTTCGGTGCCATGGCGTGCCTCGATCCAGTCGAGTGCCACCGAGTCGATGCCCCGGTCACGAATGATGCTGATGCCGTAGTGATAAGACTCTTTACCCATGGCCCGCAGCGTTTGCTGGAGCATCACCCCTAGAGGAACACCGGCACGCACCAGGCTGGCCAGAACTATCGGCGTATCGCCGAACCGTTCAATCAGCGCAAGGGCCAGCATCGAGACTTCTTTTGCCAGGCGTCCTGCACCCTGATCGAGTGCGCGGGCAAACAGGTCGAGGTGTGAAGGGGTCGGCTCCGGTTCCTGGCTCAACATTTCCGAGTAGTGACGGGCACCGGACTGGATCAGCTGTTCTTTCTGATCGACCGGCGTCATTTCCATTTCTACCGGTTGCAGCAGAAAGTGAACGTCCTCGGGCAGGTATGAGCCGGAAAAGGGCACAAAATCAGACATATTACTGCTCTCCGAAAATATGGCGGGAGATCGCTTCGGCAAACTGGCTCTGGCGCGGCAGGCCAAACCAGGTGCAAAGCTTCATAAAACGATGATCGCTGAGGCTGTCGCCTAACCCGATAACCGGGAACACGCCGCGTTCAAGGCGCAGTTTTTCCAGCAGGAAGGTCACGGCCAACCCTTTCTCTACCACGGTCGGCAACCAGGCAACGTTGTTGCTGTTACGGTGGACGTAATAGCCTTCAGTGGGGAATAGCTGCTCAATCTCATCGGCGATGGCGTAAAGCTCGTCCAAGCGGGTGCTATCGCGGTGTTTCATCACCAGATAGACCGGCGTGTCGCCGTATTCATAGTTGATACGCGCCCAGCCATTGATGTTGCGTTCGGCCATCAGCTCGGTGATCTTGCGTTGCATCGCCAGCAGGTTAGCAGCATAAGGTTGCAGTTTTTCCAGCATCAACGCTTGCCATGCCGCGTCCGCTTGCCCTTGTGGGTTGAGGATCACCGCACCGTGCGTGGTAACCGCCCATGACTTGAACGGGATACTCACCCGGGCAATTTCTTCGGTGCCACGTGCGGTTACCGGGATTAGCTCCGCATGTTCCAGCATCCAGTCCACCAGCATCGACTGCTCTTCGGTCATAAAGCTGCGTGGCTCAAGGCTACGATCCAAGGCGCCGGTGCGATACGGGGCCAGGTCGAGTTCATCGACCATCTTGCGGCGTGTCTGGAACAGGGTGTCGTCCAGATCGGAGAAAATGACCGGCTTATTCATAGCTTACGACCTCAACGCTAGGGGCGACCTGTTTTAACGCCTCAATTAACGCGGGATCAACGCTTGCCGCGGGGGTTTCGATGCACAACAGGATCCGGTCAAACTGCTGGTGGGCCACGTTGTAGACAAAGTTGGGGATGCCCAGCCCATAGTTATCGCCAAAGGCGATGGCGGACTGGATAGCGAACCCGGTGGCGATTGGCGAACGGGTGGTGGAGCTGAATTTAACCTCGGCCCCCTGTTTTTCCAGGCGTTCAGCCAGCAGGAAGGGCTCCCAGACAAACTCGCTGCTGCCCAGCACCAGCAATTTCTCCCCTGGATGCGTCTGAATATCGCGCCCCAGATCCGCACTTGGCGATGAGATGCCCAAACGGCCCCAGCTTTGTTTACCGGTGATCGGCACGCTGCCGGTAGCGGTAACGTTGACGGCTGGCATCACCGGCACCGGAGCATCGGGATTTTTTTCCCAGTGCCAGTCACCCTGAACCAGTGACACATACTGGATAGGGATTGGGCTGCGTTGGGCGAGCGCGTCGCCGCTCCAGTCGGTCAGCGTAACGGTGATGGCGCGGGCAATGTTGTGTAACCCGGCATCCTGCTGTAAAGCCTGGAGCAGGTTGATGAAGGTGTTGCCGGTGGTGGCCTCATCGTCGATCAGCACGACGGTTTTAGCTTCCAGTACGCGTCGGCGCAGCTCGGCATCCTGGGGCAGATAAAGCAGGTGGTCGGTGGCGTGGCTGTGATTTTCTTTGAATTCGCACAGCAGCTCGCCCCCTTCTACCGGGTGACGGGTGGAGGTGAGGTATACCGGGTCGCTAACGCTGCCCCGGACTTCGTCAAACACGCCAGCACCGAAGCCGACGGCGGTTTCCGCCATGCCGATAAACAGCACCGGGCCTTGATCACAGGCCGGGAACAGCGCGGCCAATTGCTGATAGACGGCGCGCATGACGCTCGGCTTCACCGGAATATGGCGGCCCAGCACCTTGCTGACGAATAGAAACGCGCGTTTCGGGTTGCGTCTTTCGGCTACGTCAAACAGATCATCCAGCGCGATCGTGCCGCCCGTTGGGGTTACTTTCAGCGTGCCGCAGGACAGCGTGCGGGAATAGGTATTTAGCATGGGTTAGTCCTTCACCAGCAGGTTGTCGAGCTCGGGGTGATATCTGACGACATCGGTAATAGAACGGACGATCGCTGGGGAGAATGCAGATTTAGCCTCATCAATCACTTGCTGCTGGCTCATGACGCCTAGCTTATACAGGGCGAACAGGCCCGGCAGATTGACGCCGCTGAAACGGGTATAGCCGATACCGCCAGACGGGCGCAGGTTGATTTCCAGCAGCACCGGACGCCCGCTGGCGTCGTTGCGGGTTTGCACGTTGACCAGGCCATCGGCCTGCATCGCGGTGGCACAGGCAATAGCCAGTTCAAACGCTTCGCCGTGGTTTTCCAGATATTGCAGCGCCCCTTCCTTTCGACGTGCGACGGCAGCCAGCACGGTGCCCCGATCAACCAACATGTCGACGGAGTATTCAGGGCCAGGCAGGTAAGGCATCAGCACCAGCGGCTCAAACTCGCCAGCGTCCGCCAAAGCACTGAGGTAGCGCTGTGGGTTCACTTTGCGGTTTTCCGGATGGGTAAAGGCGGCCATCGGGCCCACGCTTTCATCAAAACGCCAAAATCCCATGCCATAAATACCCTTCACCGGTTTGACGCACAGCTGCGCGCCAGAGAAAGGGGAACGGCTAATCAGATCGCGCAGCTCGGCCACCGACTCAATGCGCAGAGAGGGGACGACCGGCAACCCATGCCGCTCCATGGCCTGGGCAAATGCCACTTTGTCGTCGGCCAGCTCAAACATGGCCTGGCTGGTGGCACCCGTGGTCAGTGTGACACCGGCAGCCTCGATCTGTTGGCGATGAGCTTCGAACCACTGCGTGTTACGGCCCGTATGGATGGCATTGATGCCGCACTTTTCCACCGTAGACAGAATAAAGGGTAGCCGTTGTTCGTCCTCTTTCGGTTCGAACAAGGCGACGTCTGCCTGGGAGAGGATCTCGTTACGTTCATTACGGTGTGAGGCAACCACCGTCACGGCAGTTTGCTTGGCTTTCACCAATGAAACGATGCCCTGAATAATATCCCGCTGGGAAGATAAACCTTCCATAAGCCACATTTTGAGTGTCATTTTTTGATTTTTACCGTTCAAGGCTTGATGGTTTAAAGGATCGCTGTGGGTTGAGGCCACCCGATGGCGATGTCAATCATAACATGATGTCAGTCTAGAAGTGAAAACATACGTTGAAAAGTGGCGTAAAATGAATTTTGTAGCCAAAAAGTTACCCTGTGTGAGAAAAAATAAATTCATTAAAAATATATACTTAACTAAAGTAGGCTCGATGATCAGCAAAAATGGGGTTGTGCGTGAACACCATCATGATATGATTTTCTACTCATGGAATTTGGTGTAAAAAAATCACTGTTTTCAATACCAACTTGAAGGAACTTAAACCATGGTGTCATTAACCAAGAACCAGACCGTTTCGCTCAGCAAGCAGTCATCTGCCATCAACCAGCTGCACTTCGGCCTGGGGTGGGATCCGATCAAGAAGAAAGGCGGTCTGCTGAGCAAAATGTTCGGCGGCGGCAGTGATGCCATCGATCTCGATGCTGGCTGCGTATTGTTGGACAAAGATGGCAATACCCTCGACACCATCTGGTTCCGCCAGCTTAAGTCTCGCTGCGGCGCAGTGGTGCACAGCGGCGACAACCTGACCGGTGAAGGCGATGGCGATGACGAAGTCATCCTGGTCGAGCTGGCAAAACTGCCTGCTCAGGTGGAATACCTGGCCTTTACCGTCAACAGCTTCCGTGGGCAGTCGTTCAACGATGTGGAAAACGCGTTTTGCCGCGTGGTCGATCAGGCCAAAAAGGAACTGGCGCGTTATGAGCTGAAAGAGCAGGGCGCTCATACCGGCATCGTGATTGCTTCACTTCGTCGTAACAATGGCCAATGGGATTTTACCGCGCATGGCAAAGCCTGCAGCGGCAGAACCATTGATGACATGCATGCAGACATCGTCGCTACCGTGGTGCGCTAATGAATATGACTCCGGGGGCCAATGCCCCAGTTCCATCTAAATTATTAACGGTGCGCGTGCTGTCCGGCGCATCGGTCGATGCCTCCGCTTTCCGTCTGTATGCCGATGGCAAAGTGAAGGGCGACGCGGACATGATCTTTTATGGTCAGCCCAAGAGCGATGACGCCACGGTTGTCCTGACCCAAGAAGGTCATAACTCCAACTTCGCGGTTGACGTCAGCCGCTTGCACCCAGACGTGCAGAAAGTTGCCTTTACGGTGACCTGTGAAGGAGCTCAAACCGTCGCTGGCCTGCAACGTTTGCTGGTCCAGATTGAAGCGGATAACGAAGTGCTGCTGGTGGGTACCGTTGAGCTGAATGGCCGCCAGGAAGCCGCCTTGATCCTGGGTGAGCTCTATCGTCGCAACAGCGAATGGAAGTTCCGCTTTATCGCTCAGGGCTTCAACGGCGGGCTGAAACCGCTGGCTGAGCATTTTGGTGTGGATGTGTCGGATGCTCCTGCCCCGGCAGCGGCTCCTGCGCCAACGCCTGCACCGGCCCCAACGCCGGAGCCAGCCAAAATCAGCCTGAGCAAAGTGTCGTTAACCAAAGAAAAACCGGCTATCAGCCTGACCAAGCGGGATAACTTTGGGGAAATCCGTATCAACCTGAACTGGCATCGCGGCAGCGGCCCGACGGGTTTACGGGCAATGTTCAGTTCGAATAAGGGCGTCGATCTCGATCTCGGGGCGTTTGTTGAAATGGCCAACGGGGAAAAAACGGTGATCCAGGCGCTCGGTAAGCGTTTTGGTGACTACAACCGCGAGCCGTTTGTCCAACTGCAAGGCGATGACCGCACCGGTGATATCTCGGATGGCGAATGGCTGCATATCAACGGGCGCGAATGGAAACATATCCGCGAAGTGCTGGTTTATGCCTTTATCTACGAAGGGGTCGCGAGCTGGGATAAAACGGACGGCGTGGTGACGTTGCACGTGCCAGACCAGCCACCGATTGAAACCCGCATGTCGGAAGGCCAGAACAACCGCAACATGTGTGCCATTGCGCGCCTGGTTAACGAGAACGGTAGCATCAAGGTTGAGCGTGTTAACCGCTTCTTTAACGGTCACAGTGACATGGATCAGGCTTTCGGCTGGGGTTTCAGCTGGAGAGCAGGGTCAAAGTAATCAATTTCACAGAGGATTCCACCATGAGTTTTTTCAACAAGGTTAAAGGGGCATTCAGTGCTAGCCGCGACGAGCTGACCAAGCAGGTTAGCCGCTTCAAGAACAAAAAGTTCATGCAGGGTACCGTGGCTGTGTGCGCCCGTATCTCCGTGGCCAGCGGCGGTGTCAGCTCTGATGAAAAACAGAAGATGATTGGGTTCCTCCAGGCATCTGATGAGCTGAAAGTGTTCGAGACTTCTGAAGTCATCGAATTCTTTAACAAACTGATCGCCAGCTTTGAGTTCGATGTCGAAATCGGCAAGGGCGAAACCATGAAGTACATCCTGGCGCTGAAAGATCAGCCGGAAGCGGCCCAACTGGCCATCCGTGTGGGTATCGCCGTAGCCAAAAGCGACGGTGACTTCGACCAGGATGAGCAAAAAGCGGTACGTGAAATCGTGGCTGCTCTGGGCTTTGATGCGGCCGAATTCGGTCTTTAATGTAATATCTTCAGAAGGTTAATATGGTATCCACGCACATCGGCTTCCCGACCGAAACCGTCATTGTTTTCATTGTATTGGCTGTCGGGGCCATTTTTATCGACTTGTTTATGCACCGCGATGACAAGCCTATTTCGCTGAAGAGCGCAGCCCTATGGTCTGTGTTCTGGGTTGCCATTGCGATGGCCTTTGCCGGTTTCCTGTATATCCACCACGGCGCCGAAGTGGCCAGCCTGTTTGTCACCGGTTATGCCTTAGAGAAAGTGCTGTCGGTTGATAACCTGTTTGTCATGATGGCAATCTTCTCTTGGTTCGCCGTGCCGGATCGCTATCGTCACCGCGTGCTCTACTGGGGCATTATCGGGGCTATCGTGTTCCGCGGCATCTTCGTTGCCATCGGTACCGGTTTGCTCAGCCTCGGGCCATACGTTGAAATTGTCTTTGCGCTGATCGTGGCCTGGACGGCGGTGATGATGTTGCGCAGCGGCGATGACGGTGATGAGATCGAAGACTACTCCCAGCACCTGGCGTACCGCATGGTTAAACGGTTCTTCCCGATTTGGCCAAAACTGCGGGGCCACGCTTTCCTGTTAAGCCAGAAAGAAGTTGATGAGGAGTTGGCTAAGCCGGAAAACAAGGATGTGACCATTGGCCGTGGTGCCAAAGCCTGGCGCTATGCGACACCGCTGATGCTGTGTGTGGCCGTGGTTGAGCTGTCCGACGTGATGTTTGCGTTTGACTCCGTACCGGCCATCATCGCCGTGAGCCGTGAGCCGCTGATTGTGTACAGCGCCATGATGTTCGCCATCCTCGGCTTGCGTACGTTGTATTTTGTGCTGGAAGCCCTGAAGCAGTACCTGACGCATCTGGAAAAAGCCGTTATTGTGTTGCTGTTCTTCATTGCGGTGAAACTGGGTCTTAATGCCACCGACCACATCTGGCATCATGGGTACAGCATTTCAGCAACGGCGAGCCTGTTTGTCGTGCTGGGCGTTCTTGCGGTGGGTATTATCGCGAGCGTTATGTTCCCAGGCAAACCCGACGCCGAGGAGAAAAAGGAGAGCTGATCTCCTATCCAGCTGAAATCAATTCGCATGAGTTTAATTTTTTGAGAGGTTAGAACAATGAGTGTTTCTTTATCTAAAGGCGGTAATGTTTCCCTGAGTAAAGCAGCCCCAACCATGAAGAATGTGTTGATTGGTCTGGGTTGGGACGCACGCTCCACCGATGGTCAAGACTTTGACCTGGATGCCTCTGCATTCCTGCTGGCCGCAAACGGGAAAGTGCGCGGTGATGCTGACTTCATTTTTTATAACAACCTGACTTCTTCTGACGGTTCCGTTACCCATACCGGTGACAACCGTACGGGTGAAGGTGACGGCGATGACGAATCTCTGAAAATCAAACTGGATATGATCCCAGCTGATGTCGACAAAATCGTGTTTGTGGTCACTATCCACGATGCGCAGGCTCGTCGTCAGAGCTTTGGCCAGGTATCCGGTGCCTTTATCCGTTTGGTGAACGATGACAACCAGACTGAAGTGGCCCGTTACGACCTGACAGAAGATGCGTCCACCGAAACCGCTATGCTGTTTGGTGAGCTGTATCGCAATAACGCCGAGTGGAAATTCCGCGCGGTAGGTCAGGGTTATGCCGGTGGCTTGGCTTCCGTGTGTGCTCAGTACGGCATCAACGCATCCTGATCGACAAGCTAGTTAATATGACGGGCAGTACACCACTGCCCGTATCATCCCCTACAAAGCAGGAGCTTTAAAATGGCAGTTTCTCTCGTAAAAGGCGGTAACGTATCCCTGACCAAAGAAGCACCAACCATGAACATTGCCATGGCTGGCTTAGGTTGGGATGCACGTGTCACCGATGGCCAAGGGTTTGACCTGGACGCCTCCGTATTTATGGTTGGTGATGACGGTAAGGTATTGGGCGACAGCAGCTTTATCTTCTTCAACAACAAGAAGAGTGCCTGTGGTTCCGTTGAGCACCAAGGCGACAACCGCACTGGTGAAGGCGATGGCGATGATGAGCAGGTCAAAATTGAGCTGAACAAAGTGCCTGCTGAAGTCAAGAAACTGGTTTTCGCCGTCACCATCTATGATGCCGAAGCGCGTAAACAGAATTTCGGCATGGTCAGCAACAGCTACATGCGTATCTTCAACAACGATAACGGCACCGAAATCGCCCGTTTTGACCTGTCTGAAGATGCTTCTACCGAAACCGCGATGGTATTCGGCGAGCTGTATCGCAACGGCGCTGAGTGGAAGTTCAAGGCAGTAGGTCAAGGCTTTGCCGGTGGCCTGTCCGCTCTGGCTTCACAGCATGGCGTGAATATCTAAGATTAGCTCGTTGCCGGGGCAGATTAACTCCTGCACCTGAGTAGTTCTGGGTCAACTCCCTTTTGCGGAGGAAGCCGGTCGATCACGCTACTTGCCTACGGCACCGTACTAAGCCCCCTCTCCCTTTGGGAGAGGGTTGGGGTGAGGGGCGCAGGTAAACCCCTTGCCCCGTTCCTCTCCCGCAATTACCCGCCAATATCCCCGTTATGGAAAAGCTATTTTAACAGGAGGTTATCCTGATGATTTTACAGTCCGGCCAGAATCTGGTGGTCAATGGCACCCAGCTCAACCTGACCCTGCAGTACCCCGCCAACCCTGGTTTTAAGAGTGAGCCTGACACCGCGGTATTCCTGCTGAATGCCGAGGGCAAAGTCCGTGGTGATGCCGATTTTATCTTCTTCAATCAAACCGCTACCCCCAACCGCAGCGTCGTTTTACAAACCACCCACCAAAGCAGCTCTCTCTCGTTAGATCTCAGCAAAATTGACGCCGATATCAGCAAGATTGCCATCACTTTGGTGATTGATGGTTTGGACGCGATCTCTGGGCTGCAACACCTGAAAATGGATGCACAGAACGTTGCCCAATACAGCGTAGAAACCCCAGGTCGTCAGGAGAAGGCGCTGATTGTCGCCGAAATTTATCGCCATGCCGGTAATTGGAAGCTGCGCGCGTTGGGGCAAGGGTTTAACGGTGGCCTGGAGCCGCTGGCGTTAAACTATGGTGTTGATGTGGCTCAGCCAGCCGCGCCTGCTACTCCGCCGCCGACCGTCAGCCTGGAGAAAAAACTGCAGGACAAAGCACCGCATTTGGTGAGCCTGGCGAAGAACGTCACCGTCAGCCTGGCTAAATTCAATCTGCAGTCGGTAAAGGCCAAGGTTGCGTTCGTGCTGGATGCTTCAGGATCGATGACCGGGCAGTTCAAAAAGGGCAATGTGCAGGCGGTACTGGATCGCATCGCCGTGCTGGCCGTGCAGTTTGATGATGACGGCTCGATGGACGTCTGGGGCTTTGCCGAAAAACACGCCAAATATCCCGATGTGACGCTGGATAATCTTGATGGCTATATCAAGGCGATCCAGGGCAGCGGCAAGCGCTCAATGTGGGAGATCCTGCCAAAGCTGGGCGGCACCAATAATGAGCCGCCGGTGATGGAGGAGCTGATCGATACGTTTAAGCATAGCGATATGCCGGTATACGTGGTGTTTATTACCGACGGTGGCATCAGCAAAACGCGCCAGATCAAAGAGGCGATCAAGCGCTCGGCCAACTATCCGATTTTCTGGAAGTTTGTCGGCCTGGGTGGCTCGAACTACGGCGTGCTGGAAAAGCTGGATACCTTCACCGATCGTCGGGTGGATAACACCAACTTCTTTGCGATTGATGATTTTGCCACGATGAAAGAAGACCGTTTGTACGATCTGCTGCTGGAAGAGTTTAAAGACTGGTATGACGCGGCCAAGGCGGACCGGATTATTGTTTAACTTGGTAATTCTAGTTAGTTAAGCAAAAGACTAGCGTACGGTGATGACCCCTCACCCTAACCCTCTCCCACAGGGAGAGGGAACCGATCGAGTTCGATTTTAGTTGCAGAAACCTACCTGACCACCGCACTGAATCAGCTCTCTTTTATCGATCACGTCACCGTACCAGCTATTTTTTTGCGTAGAGAGTAGGTCGATAACGGTACCTGACTGTTGCTCATAACCAGCTCCCTCTCCCAAGGGGACCGATCGAGTTCGCTGATTTCTCTGTGTCATTCCTTGTCTTTCCTTTCCTACACCCAATTTTACGAAGTAGCACAAGCCTACCAACGAAGCAGGACAGCTCCCTCTCCCCGTGGGAGAGGGTTGGGGTGAGGGGAAAATAGGGATCGCTGGAGCTGAGAATACTTACGCTTACTGATCGGTCTTGCTGATGACATTAGGCTCCGCCACGCGCAACCTTTTGACCGGAGAACGGCGCTTTGACCAGGCCGGATGGAAATGCCGCCAGTGCGCGTCCTGGGCCGCAGCCAACAGTTCGTAGTCCCCACGGGTATCACCCCAGGCTCTGAGATGATAGTTACCCATCGGGCCATAGATACTTTCCAGGCGTTCAACCTTCTGCCCACAGCGGCAATTATGGCCGGTGATGCGCCCAGTGAGCTTCCCGTCGACCACTTCCAACTGAGTACCAATCAGCTTGATGCCCAAACGATCGGCAAACGGCTGTAGCACCAGGGCCGGCGAAGCGGAACAAATCGTGACTTCAGCGCCAGAACTGACCTCCATGGCAACCGCAATCAGCCCAGAAGGGCGCATCAGCTTGGTCCAATAGGCCGAACAAAAAGCTTCCGCCTGCTGACGGAACCAGTGCTCGTCTACCCCGGTCAGGAAAACTTTAATCAGGGTTTCTTTTAGCTCGTCGCGGGTGAGTTTTTTGCGCATATGCTTAAACGCAGGCTGCGCCAGCTGCAACAAGCGCCGTGCAAAGACCCGCCGCCCAAAAGCGAAACGCAGAAATGGGATAAAACTGTCGTGATGAGTCAGCGTTCCGTCAAAATCAAAAACTGACAAAACTTGCGTTGTACGACTTGCCTCTGTATCCATCTTTAAATCATACCTCTACTGTGCAATACCGGGCGTTCTCCCAATCTGGTGAATGATAGCAGAACTGCCCCGCAGGTTGAATTTTTGCCAACCTGGCCTGCAGAACTCCTACCTATTACTGATGATTAAGCCTTGCCCTGACGGTGGAGAGTTTAAACCGTACGGAACAGTTGAGATCTCCTGACCTATCGCTCTCACACAAATTAATCAGTGCTTCATCGGATAACAGCTGGTTTACCACATAGATGAATTCCCCCGGGCTGCAGGCCACATCTTGCGCGGTCAAATAATTAATATATTGGCTGTAGTTTTCCGTAGAGTCATTCTTGCTGACATAAACCGAGCACTGATTTATGTCGGCAATTTTAATATTTTCCTCAATAGGTTGGCTGTTTTGCGAGCGGATAGTAAATAGCAATAGCACACAGGTGATAACGAACATGAGGAATTTGATTTTTTTTAGTTTGTTGAGAAAGAGACTGCTCGGTGTTGCCCTCGGGGGAGGTTCGCTCTGGGTCACTATCTCCGTTGAGATCCCATTGGTGCTGGTCTCTTTAAGGGCAATATCCTGCTCTTCTTCCTCAATCGCCTGCACGATCCCGGTAAATCTTACGCCATATTTAGGAATGGTTTGGATCACCGGAGTTCTTATGCCCGCATTGCGTATACCTTTTCTCAGCAGGCTGATGTTCTGATGGAAGGTATTGGCAGTAACGTATTGGCCATTGTTTTCCCATACCTCACTGAAAAAGATAGTTTTATTAATTTTGATGCCGGGCTGTTGCAGCATCAGCAGCAGGCAACGGCTGGCGGGAACGTTTAACGCCGTTTCTTTTCCTCTGTTCCCCATCGGGATTAGCCGATGCTGCTCGGGATGGAACACAACCAAGTCATTGATAATAAATTTTTCTTTCACTTTCAGTTACCCTTCTGCGGTCATCAAGCTCCATCTCGCGGTTCCCTATGCGTCGTTAACATCAAAATTTCACCCATCACCATGATTTTTAAGTTTTCGTTTTTAATCAAAGAGATAGAAGAATTCCTTAACTGACGTTGCTAGCTAAAAAAATCTTAATCTTGGGCCATGAGTCGATTATTAATCATTTAAATCAATGCGTTGTGTGAATTTATCAACTCGCTGTTTACCGTAGTGTCTAGCTGGCTCACAACTCACCCAGATAGCTTAATCCTCCCCTGATAGCAGCAGGGATAACGCTGTATCTATCATAAAATCAATGAATAAAGCAAATTCATTAAGAATATTCCTGCATTTGCCCTATTATTTTCATCAACAGCGAGACGGACAGCATGACTACAGCAGGACTGGGTGATGAATGTTGAAGTGAGTCTCAGCGAGATTATAAAGGATAAGTTTATGGTGACGGATGTGATTTATGTTACTGATGGGAAACAACAAATTTAAATATGTAGTTATATTGTCTCCTTATTGTTGGTTTTCAATATTATTAACTATGATTTGGCTTTCAGTGTAAATACCTTGATGAGATTCTTCCTATATCTGCCAAGTCTCTGAGTGTTAGTGTTATCCACTGGGTTTTTGTTGCATGCAAGGATAAAAATCTGACTTACTGTGGGTTCTCATCGAGTTGCATCAATCTCGCATGTATTGCCAACAGCTATAGGGATCATTCTATAATGCGCAAATAAAGGAGACTTGGTGTTTTTTTGCTTAAGGCGAAACGAAAAATCCGAGACGCATATGGACAATAGACTTTTTGGTTTTTTACTCGATAATGATATTCAGCTCGATATTGCCAATAAAAGGCTGGTTTGTTACCGGGCTGAGACCTCCGAAGACGCGATGTTCTTTAAAGTCGTCACGCTGAATGATGTGCAATTAAGGCTGTTACTGCTGTTGCTGGGCAGTGAGCCAGGTGCCGTCGTGTTAAAGAATGACATCTTGGATAACGTTTGGGAAAAGAGCGACACATTCCCATCGAACCAGAAATTATGGTATTTAATCAAGGTATTGAGAAATAAATTGGCCTCGATAGGTATTTCTGAAAGTTTTATCTCTAACGCTCATGGTGTTGGATACTTTCTGGATGGCCATAATGTAGCCCCCATGTTTGTTGGCTAAATACACAGTAACAAATACCTCATATCTTTATAAGCTTGGCTCTTAAGGAAGTGAGTGGGTATTACTGTGTGAAAATTTTAAGTTGGTTAATTAAAAGAACATCCTGTTGGTGAATGTAATTCGCCAGCATGTTGATGGCAAGCTATTGGATGAGCGAATACTTCGGTCGCGCCAATAGCAATACATGGAACGATGCTTCGGCATCAAATTAAAGAACGATGCGGATTAACCGCATCCACAAGGAAATGTCTCACATGAAAAAGAATATTATCGCTGCAACTCTGGCTGCTGCCGCTCTGACCTCTGTTTCTGCTTTTGCTGCTGATGGCCAGGTTAAATTCACCGGTGAAATCATTGATTCAGCTTGCAAAGTGGCTAACACCGTGGCCAGCCCGCTGGACGTACAGTTGGGTAAAGTGGCCAAAAGCGCCTTTACTCAAGCTGGCGACAAGAGTGCCGCGACCAAGTTTACGCTGCAACTGAGCGACTGCCCGGATACTGTCAGCACTGCTACCGTGAAGTTTGACGGTACCTCAGTCAACGGTGACAACAGCATTTTGGCATTGACTCAAGATGCTGGCGCGGCGACGGGTGTGGGTATCCAGCTGTCTGACGACAGCAATACCGTATTGCCACTGTTCACTGCTTCTAAATCCTATTCCCTGCAGTCAGGTAGCGTGACCAACAACCTGGATTTCGTAGCGCGTTATATCTCTACCGCGGCTTCTGTAACCCCGGGCCCGGCCAACGCTACCGCCAACTTCAGCATTAACTACAACTAATCTACTTCTGCCGGCCCCTCAGCCTGGGGTCGGCAGGATGTGTGACCGGCCAGCAGAACCTTTGTTGGCCTATTTATCCCACGATGGAGTCAAGTTATGAAATTTATTCCCACAACACTATTGGTCGCTACGCTGGTCAGCGCCGCTGCCGCCCAGGCCGGGGTTGTTGTTGGCGGCACGCGCCTGATTTACGACGGTGCAAAGAAGGAGTCTTCACTGAGCGTCAATAACCCGGACAAAGTGCCTTATCTCATCCAGACCTGGGTAGAGACCACCGGTGGTGGCGCTGAGAAAGCCCCCTTTATGGTGACGCCACCGCTGTTCCGTCTGGATGGTGGCCAGGAGAACGTACTGCGCGTGATCCGCGCGGGCGGCAATCTGCCTGAGGATAAAGAATCGTTGTACTGGATGAACATCAAATCCATCCCGTCGGCGCAGAAGGATGCCAATCAAAACACCCTGCAAATTGCGGTGAAGACGCGCATCAAGCTGATTTATCGCCCGCAGGGATTGAAAGGGGTGCCGGAAGAGGTGACCGATAAGCTCACGTGGCAGCGCAGCGGCAATAGCCTGCAAGTGACTAACCCGACAGCGTTTTACATGAACTTCCAGGAAGTGAAGGTGGCAGGTCAAGAAGTGAAAGACGCGACCTATGTAGCACCTGGTGGTACGGCGAGCTTTACGCTGCCAGCGGGTGTCAGTGGCGGCAGCGTGAGCTGGAAGCTCATCAGTGATTACGGTGGGGTAGGGCAAGCGCACACCGGATCACTGTAATTCTCACTGGCGACAAGACCAATACATAAAAAAGCATAAGTCATTCACATCATCAGTGTGGATAGGGATCCAGGGTTGCCGGGTCGCCCTGCAGGTACATGGAGCAATACGGATGAGTAACCAGAAAATCAAGGCCAGGAATAGGCCTACGCCATGCATTAGCCGACTGGCGTATTTCATTGCGGCACAACTCACCCTGGTGGGCGGAATATCTTTTAGTGCGCAGGCTCGTGATTATTTTAACCCAGCATTGCTGGAATTGGACAATCCACAACAGGGCAAGACCGACCTGACGGTGTTTGAAGAGGGGACAACTCAGGCTCCGGGGACTTATCGCGTTGATATTTACCTCAACAACGAGCAACAAGAAACACAGGATGTTGAGTTTAGCATGCAGCAAGGGGAAAACGGGGCCGATAGCCTGCAGCCTTGCCTGAGCGTTGCGCAACTTAATGCGATGGGCGTCAAGACCGACCTGTTCCCTGGATTGGGTGATGACAAGACGCAATGTGCCAACCTGAGCGGCATTCCACAGGCCAGTGCTGAGTTCCGCTTCGGTGCACAACAACTGCTGTTGAGTATTCCGCAGGCGGCGATGTCGCAACAGGCGCGTGGTTACGTGCCGGAAAGTCAGTGGGATAACGGTATCCCGGCCCTGCTACTTAACTACAGCCTGAGTGGTGCCAATAACTACGCGCGCAACGGGGATAGTACCAATAGCAACAGCCAGTTCGCCAACCTGCGCCCGGGCATTAACGCTGGCCCTTGGCGGCTGCGCAACTACACCACCTGGAACCGCGACAATAATGGCCAGGACAAGTGGAATACGATTTATACCTATCTGGCCCGTGATATTACTTCACTTAAGAGCCAACTGGTACTGGGTGACAGCAGTTCGCCCTCAGACGTCTTCGACAGCGTGCCGTTCCGTGGAGCCCAGTTGGCCTCTGATGATGACATGATCCCGGACAGCCTGAAAGGCTATGCACCGGTAGTACGCGGTATCGCGCGGACCAATGCGCAGGTGACTATTCGCCAGAACGGCTACGTGATTTATCAGAGCTTTGTGGCACCAGGCGCGTTTGAAATCAACGATATGTTCCCGACCGGGGGCAGCGGTGATTTGCTGGTCACCATTAAAGAAGCTGACGGTAGTGAACAGCAACTGGTGGTGCCATTCGCTTCGTTGCCGGTATTACAACGTGAAGGTCGTTTGAAATATGCCATCACTGGCGGCCAATACCGCTCCTATGACAACAGTGTCGACGCTACCACATTTGGTCAGGGTACTGCGATTTACGGTTTGCCTCATGGCTTTACGCTTTACGGCGGTGGTCAGTTTGCCAGCCCGTATCAGTCGCTGGCGCTCGGGGTGGGTAAGAACCTCGGTAACCTTGGTGCGCTTTCCGCGGATGTAACTCAGGCGTGGTCTACCATGCAGGATCGAGCAAAACAGGAGGGCCAGTCATGGCGTCTGCGCTACAGCAAGAATATTGTGCAGACCGGGACCAACTTTGCCATCGCCGGTTATCGTTATTCAACCGATGGTTACTACAGCCTGCAAGAAGTACTGGACACTCACCGTGACCAGAATAGCCAGACGCTGGTTGAGCGTCGACGCAACCGTTCCGAACTGACCATGAGCCAGAACTTATGGGAAGGCGCCGGTTCTGTGTCGCTGAGCTGGATCAGTGAGGATTACTGGAATAGCGAACGAACCATGCGCTCGATTGGAGCAGGTTACAACAATAGCTGGAATGGCATCAGCTACGGGTTGAACTACAGCTACAACGAGAACTCGACAGCGAGCGGTGTCAATGGCGGTGCCAGCGGACGGGTGTACGACAGAGATCAGGTATTCGCTTTCAACGTCAGCGTACCGTTGAGCCGCTGGATGAATAACACCTATGCCACTTACAACCTGAATACCAGCCAGAAAGGCGGAACTACCAACACCGTAGGGATCAACGGGTCGGCGCTGGCGGGTAACAATCTGAACTGGAGTGCGCAGCAAGGCTACAGCAGTCAGGGCGTGGGCAATAGCGGCAATCTGAACGCCAACTACCGAGGCACTTATGCGGAGGTCAACACCGGTTATGCCTTCGATAACAACACTCAGCGCCTGAACTACGGACTGCAAGGTGGGATTATCGCTCATGGCAACGGTATTACTTTCGGTCAGTCGCTGGGTGAAACCATTGCGTTGGTGCAAGCTCCGGGTGCCAATGGGGTTGGAGTTAGCGGCCAGACCGGCGTCAAGACCGATTGGCGGGGTTATGCCATCGTGCCGTATATCGCGCCATACCGCAAAAATCAGGTACAGCTGAATACCGAAAGTTTGCCGGATAATGTCGATCTGACGTTGACCAACCAGACCGTGGTACCGACCCGTGGTGCCGTGGTTAAGGCTAGCTACCAGACTAACGTGGGTCAGCGAGTATTGATGACTCTGCTACGCCAGGGCGGCATACCGGTGCCGTTTGGTGCCACGGTGAGCGATCCGGCTCAGAAGACGGCGCAGGCCTTTATCGTCGGTGATGGTGGCCAGGTCTATCTGACCGGGATGGCGGACAGCGGCAGCCTCAATGTGAAATGGGGTAATACACCGGACGCACAATGTCGTGTGGACTATAAAATCCCTAGTCAGGTGAATGGCATCGTCAATCTCAACGGGCAGTGCCAGTAAATTCCAGGCCCACGCTTTATAAGCAAGGAGGGCGGAAATATAAAACAAGATGTTTCATGACCAAAGGAAGTGATTTAAATGAACATATTTAAACCAAACCAGGTATGGCCAATAGCCATTGGTCTGCTATCTCTGTTGAATCCATTATTAGCATGGTCTGTCAACGGATGTCCTGCTATTGAGTATGTGACAGCCCCCAGTATCATTAATATTAATCCCACAGCGCCTGTCGGCTCACTCGTTGGCGAAACGGTTGTCCAATTTTCCTCCGGTACTGCCACTTGTGGTAAATCATACTACGATATAGGGTACAACTACTGGGCCGTTACTGGGGTAGGAGTTCCTAGTGGTAATTTATATCCAACGAAGATACCTGGTATTTCCTATAGAGGAATAATTAACTCCAGTTGGTCAGGACTAATGACCTATTGGCCATCTTCTCTGTACTATAACGATACTTTAATGCCCGCAGACTATAGGGGGGGGCTAATCACTATTGAATTTATAAAAACAGGTCCAATATCAGCTGGGAAGTTTGGGCAACAAACCATAGCCAACGTCACTATTAATGGTAGGCCTTTTTTAGACATTTTTCTCAGTGGTGAATCTACAGTCTCACCGATAATACCAGCATGTAACATCACACAGTCGGCCACCTCAATTACTCTAGAGGAGGCCACTGTGTCCCAGTTGTCGACCTCAGGGAGTACCAGCAAAGACCAACTGTTTTATATTCCGTTGACCTGTAACTCTAACGCTAATGTTTCTCTGAGTTTTAGCGGAGATATGGCAGACAGCGCGAATGCAGTATTCAGAAACCTCAGTGGTAGCGCAAATGCCAACAGCGTGGGCGTGCAGATATTAAGCAGCGGCAGACCAGTACCTACCGCAATTAATACCTACCTTAATCTTGGGCAGGTTAATGGCAGTATGTCAGTGCCATTGACGGCACGATATTATGCACTAAAGAGCAATGCCCAGGTTGGTGCTGTCAGTTCAGTCGTGACTGCCAATATTGTTTATAACTAACAATTAGATGTTTTAGGGGATGCTGTTCCACCTAATGATTTATTCTCAATAAGAGATATGGAAATGATCATGAGTAATAAAATAAAGTATGGAGTTGTAGCGCTGGCGATCTTTTCTGGTATGGCGTCTGCTGCTGATGTGACCATCAATGTGAGTGGCAAATTGATTGCGTCCCCTTGCGTTCTGGATACGGCGAGCAATATTTCCGTGGATCTTGGGCAGAATTTGCAGGCCGCCGATTTGAACGCCAGTGGTAAATACAGTGACTGGGTACCGTTCTCATTGAAAGTAAAAAACTGCCCAACCTCAACCACTAGTGTGGTTGCTACCTTTAGCGGTACCGCAGACACTGCGGCAGCCACCCGTCTGTATAAAAATACTGGCGGAGCCGCAAACCTGGCGGTTGAGCTACAGCAAGCAGGTTCACCCAACAAGGCGTTAGGTAATAACCAAACGCTGACGGTAGCCAGAGCAGCAGATAATACTGCGGAGTTCAAATTGCAAGCCAGGGCTTGGGCAACGGGTGCTGCCTCCACTGGCACCATCGCTTCAGTGGTGTCTGCCACCTTTACTTATAACTAAGTGGACCTATAGAACTGAGGGGGTGCGCGATGAATATTATTATCAAAATGGGTATGTCTCTTCTCCTTGTCTCTGGCGCTTGCGGTGCGGTAGATATGACTCTTGGCGGCAAAGTTATTGCCACCCCTTGCCAAGTAGATACTGGTTCGGTAAGCCAGGAAGTAGATTTTCGCCAACTGCGTGCCACCGATCTCAAAACGGCAGGCAGCAGTAGCGAATGGCAACCGTTTGAGGTCAAATTGAAGAGTTGCCCGCTATCAACCAGCAAGGTGACGGTGACCTTATCGGGGAACGTGATCAGCGGAGATACGACACTGTTTGCTAATACGGGCACGGCTGCGAATGTAGCCGTGCAGATTGCGGAGGATGCCAACCGTAGTAACCCGTTGCCTAACGGTGGCACTGGCATGACGGTGAACGTCGATGCGCAACGTAACGCAACTTATGCACTGGTTGGGCGGATGAATAGCCCGACGGGGAATACTGGGCCAGGCACCATCAACAGCGTAGTGCAGATGAACTTTACCTATCAGTAATAGGGCTCGCTGTGTAAGACGATGCCATTCAGTGGGCGCAGCATGCTGCGCCCCTACGGGCAAACATGAACAACCCGTACAATTATCACTGGTGAGCGGTTTCCCAATAGAAAATACAGCTGGCAGGCCGACGTCATGATCAAGGGAAGATATATTATGACGCTCTCATTAGAGGTGATAGAACCGATATCAAGTGCCATGTATAAAGTGTGGAATATTGAAACGGTATTAATCATGGAGACCTGCCCGATGGCCTTGACGGGGATCCGCCGTTTACTTGATCAGCCTTATTTTCAGGTTACACACTACCTCGAGATTCCAAAGGCGGTCGATATTCCGCTAATAATGAAGCGGCATGAGGCCGGTTTGGTGATCATGGAATTAAGCGGTGAAGGCGAGTCGATACTGGCAAGGTTATGGTAGCCAGGGCGTGGGCAACAGCGGCAAACTGAACGCCAATTATCGCGGTACCTATGCGGAAGTCTCTAGCGGTTATGCCTACGACAGCAACAGCCAGCGCCTGAACTGATGGCGGGAAGCGGGATGCTCCAGGTGAAATGGGGCACGGGTGTTGACCAACAGTGGCAGGTGAGTTACTCCCTGACGAAACAGACAACAAATAACACTGGCATTCAGACTCTGAATGGGCAGTGCCTCTAGGAAAGCCAATAATGAAAGTGTTTGCTGGAATGATTATACTGTTATTTTTACAGGCGATCCCGTTACCTGTTTGGGCAGCCTGTAGTTACAGTGATCCCTCCCCAATTGACTTATCCTTTAGTCTTGGTGATGTTATTGTGCAAAGGGATGCACCAATAGGCAGTGTCATTGCTACTGGCAAAGTCCCGAACCCCAACTTTGCTGCTTGTACCTCCGGCCCTGGTCAGATGAATTTCGCAATGGTTTACAATGGGGCTAATACTACAAGTATGCCTGGAGTGTATCGAACCAATGTTCCCGGGGTGGGAATATCATTAGCAAATCAAAATAACGGAGGTTATTTTGAGTTCAGCTCGCCAGCATCTTTTAGGAGTATTGATGGGATTGGTTTTTATGGTAATGCTTATAATAATCTCAAGCTGGTTAAAACGGGAGATATAACATCGGGCGTCTTGGCTCCAGGGGTCATTGGGACTATTTATGGTGATGATAAAATTACGGCGATACAAATCTCTACTCCGGCAGTCACTATTGTCAGTACAGCGTGCTCAATTAGCACACCGAAAGTTAACGTGCCTTTAGAAGATGTATTGGCCGGCAGTTTAACCTCCATCGGTAGTACTGCCAAACCAAAAACATTTGATGTGGGATTAAGTTGTAACGCAGGTGCCCGGGTCAATGCCATGCTGACTGGCGTCCAAAACACCGACAATAGTGCATCTGGAGTATTACAACTCACCAATGCGGGCTCTGAGGGCGTGGCAACGGGCGTCGGCATTCAAATACTTTATAATAATGCCCCAATGGCATTGAATAATAATATCGTCTTGAAAACCTCTGCAGGTGGGCAGGAAACGTTCCCATTTACTGCACAGTATTATCAGACTAAAAGCTCGGTGACCTCGGGGGCAGCTAATGCTACTGCAACGCTGAACTTAACGTATCAGTAAGCAATGTACCTATTTTATTATCAAAAGTAATTGCGCCTTCTGGAAAGAGATGGCGTGGTATTTATGCCGGAAGTAATAAAAGGAAATATCATGAATAAGCATATCAAACGTGCCGTAATGGCTTTGGTGATTATGGCTGCCGGTTACAACGTTGCCAGAGCTGACCCAGTTAGTATTGCAATCGCCGGTAGAGTCGTCGCTTCACCTTGTGTCATTGATGGTAATGGCAGCGAGCTTGCGGTCAATTTGGGGAACTCGATCCAGTCTGCGACACTGGCAACCGCAGGGGCAGGGAGCACGCCAACGACGTTTAACCTGTCGTTGACTGGTTGTCCTGCGGGAACCAAAAACGTCAAAGTGACGTTTACCGGTACCGCCGCTGCTGCTCCCCAAGCCAACATGTATCTGAATACCGGGACAGCGACGCCTCTGGCGATAGAGCTTTCTCAGCAAGGAACCGGCACCATTCTGGGTAATGGCAGTTCTCTGACCCAAGCGGTTCAGGCAGACAAAACCGTGACCTATGCGTTGAGTGCTCGTGCCGTCACGGCAACCGGTAATGTTTTGCCGGGCATCGTTATGGCTGTGATACTGGCTGACTTTACCTATAACTAAAGCCGCCGTTTTTAAACCGAGGTCTGCATGAACAAACTGATGAAACGTATAGTGTTGGTAACGCTGGCAGGGGTGATGAGCACTGCCGTTCAGGCTGCCAATCTCAATATCGATGGTATCGTGGTAGCCAGCCCCTGCATCGTCGATACTGGCTCGGTGAGCCAAGAGGTGGATTTTCGCCAATTGCCCAACGGTGGCGGCATGACGGTGAATATCGATGCGCAGCGTAACGCGACCTATGCACTGGTTGGGCGGATGAATAGCCCTATGGGGAATGCAGGGCCGGGCACGATCAACAGCATAGTACAGATGAACTTTACCTATCAGTAATATTTTCCCTGTAAGAAGAAAGTAGCAGGTTATTTAGCAAAATAAACAACGGCTATTCTCTTTAAAGAATAAATATGAACTTTTTATATTAGCGTAGCCCATCTTAAGTCATTACCAATGGAAGACATATTATGACGCTCTCAACAGAGGGAATAGAGCCGATTTCAAATGCCGTACCCAAGGTGTGGCATATTGAAACGGTATTAATCATGGAAACCTGCCCGATGGTGCTGGCAGGGATCCGTCATTTGCTTGCTCAGCCCTATTTTCAGATTAAGCATTGGCTGGAAGTTTCTATGGTGGTTGATATTCCGCACATAATTAAGCGGCATGAGGCCGATCTGGTGATCATGGAGTTAAGCGGTGAAGGTGAGTCAATACTGGATGGTTTGAAAATCATTAATCAGTATTTGGCCAACTGGCCATCGGCCTCCCTGATCGTCTGCACCGCATTAACGGATGATCGGCTGTTAAAACAGCTGGTAGCTATGGGGGTTCATGGCATTTATCTCAAGCAGGATCCGTTATCGACCTTGATCCAGTGTGTACGCAAGGTCATGGATGATAAATACAGCTACAGCCCTCAGGCCGCGGTACTGGTCGATCGTGGTTTCAGTCGCTCACCGCCGCCTATGCTGACCTATCGCGAAATAGAGGTATTGAGGTGTTTGTTTACCGGCAAAAGTGTCACGACGACGGCGTTGGTGCTAGATCGTGACATCCGCACCGTCAGCTCCCATAAACGTAATGCCATGAGCAAATTAGGATTTGATAACGACAGCGAGCTGTATAGCTGGGGGATCGGGTTGTCCCAGAAAGGATTGTCGGCATAATGAGAGGCACTTAACTTGAAAGATCAAACAGCAACGATAAACCTGGCTATTGTCGCCAGCAGCCCACTGATCCGTTTGGGGATCGCACAGTTTATTCAGGATTTGCAGCTCGGTTATCGTAGCGATCTGATCGCCTCGTCCTTTTTCTCCCTGTATGAGAAAGCGGGCAGGGCTGCTATCAAGATGTTGGTGGCGGAACTCAGCGGCTCGCCAGACGAAATGGCCCAAACGATCCGGCATCTGCAGATATTGGTGGAGCAGTCGCCAAGGCTAAAAATCGTGGTCTACAGCGCATGCCGTGACCTTGCCATTTTGGCTCCCTTACAGTCGCAAAAACAGTTCAGCCTGGTAGCGCAGTATGAGACTTCGACACAAATACGCCAGGATATAGTGATGGCGTTGGCCGGTGGCAGAGTGTGCAGCCCCAGTATCAGGCACTATTTTGAGCGGATAAACCAGCCCGAGCCGTCGGGAGCTAAAGCCTTGACCAATACCGAGCGCAAGGTGTTGTCCCACCTGTTCGCCGGGTTAAGCATGGCCGATATTGCGGCGTTGTATCACCGCAGTATCAAAACCATCAGCGCTCATAAATGCAACAGCATGCGTAAGCTAGGGGTAGATAATGACGCCGATCTTTTTTTGCGTTTACGTCGTGATGTTGCGCTGGCGGATAATGCCTTCACGGATTGAATTTCAGTAACGTGCTGGGTGCCGAGTGGGTATACCGCTTAAAAAACCGATCACGCCCGCAATATCCCTCCTATTTGTATGACTTCTCCGTTTCTAGCGAGTAAAATGCCTGCGCCCTACCCAGGGCACGTTTTTACAATCTGGATATGGCATCGCCATAAAAAGGAGTTTTCCCAAATGACAGGTCTGTTTCTGGGGTTCCTTCTTGGATTTATCATGCAACGCGGGCGCTTTTGTATGGCCGGCGGTCTGAGAGACCTCTATCTGTTCCGCGATGGGCGCATGACCCTCGCTATCCTCATTATCATCACCCTGCAAAGCATCGGTTTGTTCGCCTTCGTTGCCCTCGGCTGGGCCAAGCTCCCCGGTGGGGACTTCCGCTGGCTGGCGACGCTGGTCGGTGGCGTTACCTTCGGTATCGGCATGGGGCTGGCAGGTTCCTGCTCCACCGGTGCTTACTACCGAGCCGCCGAGGGGCTGGCTGGAAGTATGATTGCTGTTGTCGGTTTTGTTGTTGCCAGTTGGTATATTCGCCAGCCGGGCGGCAAACAGCTGTTTGCTCCCATCAGCGCCCCTGCCTTACCGGATGCTTCGCTGATGCAGACATTCGGCATGTCTCCCTGGCCTGCTGTAGCGCTGCTAACCGTGCTGACGGTCGTGCTGGTCTGGCGCTACCTGAAACGTAAATCCTTTCCCGTTCCGCAACCCAAACCGCGCAAACAGGGCATTGCCCACTGGCTGTTCGAAGCACGCTGGCACCCCTTCGTCAGCGCGGTGTTGATCGGCGTGATCGCGCTGCTGGCATGGCCTTCCAGCTTGGAGTCGGGTCGGGTTGGCGGTTTAGGCATCAGCGGCCCCAGCGCGCAGCTGTTCTCGTTAATCACCGAAGGTAAAACCGGCTTCTTCGGCTGGGCGGGCTACTTGCTGATCGGGATTTTTGCCGGTGCGCTGGTGGCTGCCTGGGGTAGCCAGGAGTTGCGGCTGCGTTCGCCAGGCCTCCCGACCATGGTCAAAAGTCTGTTTGGTGGAGGGCTGATGGGGATCGGCAGCGGCCTGGCTGGCGGCTGTATGCTGGGCAATACCATCGTCAACACCGCCTGGTTCTCCTGGCAAGGCTGGCTGTTTATTCCGTGCATCCTGTTGGGCAGCTGGCTGGTCAGCTATTTCACCATTATTCTTCCGAACCAATCGATTAAAACAAAAGAGGCTTGAGGACTATGAAAACGATCACTCTGGATACCACCGGTAAACTTTGCCCGTTCCCGCTGATGGAAGCCAAAAAGCACATTGAGCAATTGGGTTCTGGCGACCTGCTGGTGATTGAATATGACTGCGCCCAGGCCACGGAAAACCTGCCGCGCTGGGCGGTTGAAGCAGGGCACAGCGTGACGGATTTCCAGCAGACCGGCGATGCCCGCTGGCAGATTAGTATTCAGAAGGGGTAGGTCAGGCTATCTGCTCTAACTTGGGAGTTATTCCCGGGCTAGAGCAGACTTCAGCATCGCAACGTCCCTAAACGTAGAGATAACAATCCATCATATCCTCTTACCTTTTGTCATCTTTGGCCAGTATACTTAATTCCAGCTTGAGGGCGCTTTGCCGCTCAGGAACGGCCAACCCTAACAAATGAAGGGATACACAATGAAAAATATTTTCTTTTTTGATGCGATGCTGACGCCGAAAATCATTACCGGCGTTTATTGGCTTTGCCTGCTGGGCATCCTGGTCGGTGGGATCGGTTCGATGTTCTATGGTGAGTTTTTCCGTGGTCTGCTCGGCATGATCATTGGCGGTGTCTTTACCCGTGTCGGTTTTGAAATGGTGATCATCGCCTTCAAAAATAACGAGTATCTGCGCAAGATTGCTGAAAAGCCGTAATGTGGTGAACGGCAGACCTTCCCTCACGGGGCTGGTAGCGTAGGGGCGCAGCGTGCTGCGCCCGCTCAGCTAAACCCGAGCAGGGTAAACGCATCGTCCTCGGGGTAGTAATCCAGCAGTCGCGTGGTCTCCTCTAACGACAGTCGCTTATAGCGGTTGTTAGAGATGCCATGCACCACCGCATGCTGCACGTGGGTAACGCGGATGCAGCGATCGAGCAGATCGGCGGCATCCCGGTGGCTCAGGAACGCACTCATATCCCGTGCGCTGATCTGCTGGCCCGCTTCCAACGTCGTGAAGTTGGCAATCCGCACCGACAGTGCAGAAAGCCCCTCCTGATGGGCAAAATAGGCGGCGATCCCTTCGCCAAACGCCTTGCTGGCCCCGTACATATTCTTCGGCTTCGGCGCATCGTCCGGGCGCACCTGGTAATCCAACGGATAACCTTCTACCGCTTGTGCACTGCTGGCAAACACCACGCGTTGGCAGCCTGCGTCTTTCGCTGCCCGGAAGATGTTGAATGTACCGAGGATGTTGTTGTTCATCAGTGAAGAACAAAAATCGGCATCCGCAGAAGGATCGGCGGCCAAATGCAGCACGGTATCGATGTTGGCGCAGGCTGCCCGGCAAGCCTCGATATCGGTGATATCGAATGTCAGTACCTCGTCATTGGGCCGCAAATGAGAGATCAGGCCAGCTTCTTTTTCCGCCAGACGAAAATCGTAACGGTGGCCAGAAAACTGCCTGAACGCGGTCGCCACTCGGCCACCGGCACCGGTAATTAACACCCGCCCAAGTTCTGTACGTAATGCCATGGCTACTGCTTTCCCTAAAACAAATTTTCTGGAGACTAGTAATAATACTCTGAACTATTTTTGTCCATCTTTTAGTTAATTTTCCTGATGTATTTTTTGGCCAAACTAAGATTATGCTTGGCATTTTGCGGGGTTTTAAGGAGGGTTTTTCACTACTCAAAAAGGAGTGCAATCATAAATTCAGTGAAACAAACAGGTCGAAATAAAATCGTAATTCAATGTTATTTAATGATTTTAGTCTTGATTGGTTATGTTTGTTTGCGTATCAGAACATACCTTTACTGTAAATTACATTACGGAAATAGGTAAGTATTTATAATGTTTTTTGGGGCTTGTTACCGACACAAAAACGTTGGCGCGCGGCAGGGGATTTTGTCTACTGGATCACACTTCGGCAACTTTGTGGCGGAAAGCCTTGCCGCACTGAAAAACAGAATGTTACCGTCATAGCTCTACCGATTTAGGGTTGTCACTGCTTTGGCAGGCAAAACCTAAACCTCGAGTTTCTGTTTCCCCACGTTGGGATCAGAGGCCGCGAGGTTTAGGTTTTTTTTTGCGCTGAATTCCTCCACGACGATTGGCCATCACCGTGGCTGGGGAGCAGCAAGGTTAAGCGTTAAGGATGCAACCATGAAATATCAGGAATTAGCCAGTGAGATCTTGGCCGGCGTCGGTGGCCGCGACAATGTGAAAAGCCTGGTGCATTGCGCCACCCGTCTGCGTTTTAAGCTGCAAGAACACGGTAAGGCGGATGCGGATGCGCTGAAGAAAAACCCGGGCGTCATCATGGTCGTGGAAAGCGGTGGCCAGTTTCAGGTGGTGGTAGGTAACCACGTCGGGGAGGTTTATAACGCCTTGAATGCGCAGCTTGGCGCGGGTGAGGAAACGCCTGCCAACGCACAAGAAGAAAAAAAGGAAAATCTGCTCAGCCGCTTTATCGACGTGGTTTCCGGCATTTTTACTCCGTTGCTCGGGGTGATGGCGGCTTCGGGGATCCTCAAAGGCTTTCTGGCGTTGAGCTTGGCCTGTGGTTGGCTGTTGGAGAGTAGTGGCACCTACAAGCTGCTGTTTGCGTCGAGTGACGCGCTGTTCTATTTCTTACCGATCATGCTGGGTTACACCGCTGGTAAGAAATTTGGCGGTAACGTTTTTGTCACCATGGCTATTGGTGGGGCGTTGACGCATCCGTTGATGATGGGGGCTTTTGAGGCGGCACAGCTCCCGGGGGCTCAGCCGGAGTATTTCCTCGGTATCCCTATCACCTTTATCAACTACAGCTCGTCGGTTATTCCGATCATTTTCGCTGCCTGGGTGTCCTGCCGCCTGGAGCCGCTATTTAACCGCGTGTTGCACAGTGCATTGCGTAATTTCGTGACGCCGTTGCTGTGCCTGGTGATCACCGTGCCGCTTACCTTCCTGCTGATTGGCCCGGCGGCTACCTGGCTGAGCCTGATGCTGGCCAACGGCTATCAGGCGATCTATGCCTTCAACCCGATCGTGGCCGGTGCCTTTATGGGCGCGGCCTGGCAGGTCTGTGTCATCTTCGGCCTGCATTGGGGGCTGATACCGCTGATGCTCAACAATATGAGCGTGTTTGGCCGTGACACCCTGTCTCCACTGCTGCTGCCTGCGGTGATGGGGCAAGTGGGGGCCACGTTGGGTGTGATGCTGCGTACCCGCGATGCCAAGCTGCGGGTGATGGCGGGTTCTGCCGTGACCGCCGGTATCTTCGGTATTACCGAGCCTGCGGTGTACGGGGTCACGCTGCCAAACAAACGGCCATTTATTTTCGGCTGTATCGGCGGGGCGTTGGGTGGTGCGGTGATCGGTTACTTCCACACGGCAACCTACTCGTTTGGTTTGGTCAGTATTTTCACCTTTGCCCAGATCATTCCGGCGGGCGGCTTTGATGCGACGGTCCTGGGGGCGATTGCCGGTACCTTGGTGTCGTTTGTGTTTGCGGCCATTGCCAGCTATCTGTTCGGCATCGTACCGCCAGCGGAACAACCGGCTGAAGCGGCACCAGCCCCAGCTCCACAGGCATCGCTCAACCGTAAGCAGCAGGTGACCAGCCCGATTGCTGGCGACATCATCCCGTTGGAACAGGTTCAGGATGCCACCTTTGCCAGCGGCCTGCTGGGTAAAGGCGTGGCCATTATGCCGCACCAGGGCCGTGTGGTGGCCCCAGTCAATGGCTGTGTGGTATCGCTGTTCAAAACCAAGCACGCCATCGGCATTGAATCGGATGAGGGCGCCGAGGTGCTCATCCACGTGGGTATCGATACCGTCAAGCTTAACGGCCTGCATTTTACCGCCCACATCAAAGAGGGCGATCGCGTTAAACAGGGCGATCTGCTGATCGAGTTTGACCAAGAGGCGATCCGTGCCGCGGGCTTTGATACCACCACACCGATCATCATCAGCAATAGCGACGACTATGTCGATGTGCTTACCAGCGGCCAAAGCCCGGTGCAGGAACAGGCACCGTTGCTGACACTATTACGTTAATCAGGTTTATTGAGGAGAAAGCGATGAGTTGCAAATTTCCACAGCATTTTCTATGGGGCGGCGCGGTCGCGGCAAATCAGGTAGAAGGCGCGTATCTGGAAGATGGCAAAGGCCTTTCGACGTCAGATCTGCAACCCCAAGGGATCTTTGGCGGGCTGACGCCGCGCGTTGCCGGGGACAGCGGTATCAAGGATGTGGCGATCGATTTCTACCACCGTTACCCTGAAGATATCGCGTTGTTTGCCGAGATGGGCTTCAAGTGCCTGCGTACCTCGATCGCCTGGACGCGTATCTTCCCGCAAGGGGACGAAGAAGTGCCGAATGAAGCCGGGCTGGCATTTTACGATCGGTTGTTCGATGAGATGGCCAAATACGGCATTCAGCCGTTGATCACCTTGTCGCATTACGAAATGCCCTATGCATTGACGCAAAAGTATGGCGGTTGGGGCAATCGCCAACTTATTGAGTTCTTCGAGCGTTACGCCCGCACGGTGTTCGAGCGTTACAAGCACAAGGTCAAACACTGGCTGACCTTCAATGAGATCAACATGTCGCTGCATGCGCCGTTCACCGGCGTGGGTCTGCCGGAAGACAGCAGCAAAAGCGAGATTTACCAGGCGATCCACCATCAGCTGGTAGCCAGCGCCAAGGCGGTAAAAGCCTGCCATGAGATCGTGCCGGACGGTAAGATCGGCAATATGTTGCTGGGCGGTATTCTTTATCCGCTGAGCTGCAAGCCGGAAGACCTGTTGGAAACCCAGCGCCAGAACCGCGACTGGATGTTCTTCGGTGATGTACAGGTGCGCGGTGCGTACCCGGCCTATATGAAGCGCTTCTTCCGTGAGAACGACATTCAGGTAACGATCACCGAGGAAGATAAGCTGGCGCTGCGCGAAACCGTCGACTTTATCTCCTTCAGTTACTATATGAGTGGCTGCGTGACCACCGACGAAGAAAAGAACCAGACCGCCCGGGCCAATATCCTCAACATGGTGCCTAACCCGCATCTGGCAAGCTCGGAATGGGGCTGGCAGATTGACCCGGTGGGGCTGCGCTATCTGCTCAACGTGCTGTATGACCGCTATCAGAAACCGCTGTTTATCGTCGAGAACGGCCTGGGGGCGAAAGACCGCATCGAGGCCGACGGCAGCATCAACGACGATTACCGCATTGACTATATCAACGACCATCTGGTGCAGGTTGCGGAAGCGATCGACGATGGAGTTGAGGTGATGGGTTACACCAGTTGGGGGCCGATCGATCTGGTCAGCGCTTCCAAAGCGGAGATGGCGAAGCGCTACGGCTTTATTTATGTCGATCGCGATGACGCAGGTAACGGCAGCCTGGAGCGCCGCCGCAAGAAGAGTTTCTACTGGTATCGCGATGTGATCCACAGCAACGGCAGCAGCTTGAAGATCAAGTAATTACTCAGGAAAACAGACCCCTCACCCCAACCCTCTCCCACAGGGAGAGGGAGCTGCCCCGGTGTTGCGGTCGGGTGCTGCGATCGCTTTGTCCTGCCTAAAAGGGAGCTGATTGGGTGCAATGGCCAGGTAATTTCTGTAACTGATAGCTAGCTCGATCGGTCCCCTCTCCCTGTGGGAGAGGGCTAGGG
>RCUN01000324.1_pt1 | contig 32782 bp, 32 predicted proteins | sample 2166181 | NCBI WGS metagenome assembly RCUN01 (sample SAMN09932603, study PRJNA488358) | compost metagenome | feature: garden; material: soil; isolation source: compost soil in crotononitrile-enriched culture | place: Germany: Experimental Botanical Garden Goettingen | collected 2016-01-27 | reverse complement strand
ATTATTGTTTTTCATTTAATTACACAATTAAGAAAAACCTTAAATATTGGCTTAACAATTTACTTTTATAACAGCACTCTAAAGCTTTCTTTTTATTGTGACTAAGCTTACTCGGCCATAAATATTTTAATTTTTGAGACTAAAAAAGGAGGTACTAGCCTCCTCTTTTAATTCAAATTATAAACATCTGGTGGTAGTTAAATATCTTTATCTGCAAGATATTAAGTTCGCTTTAGGTGATTGTTGATATCTGCGCGATCTCTTTCTTTTCTAGACGATTTAGCAATGTGCCAAAGATTGCTGCAACAATGTACATAAATAATGAGTAAACTGCTGCTGGCATAGCGGCCGTACTGCTTGCCATTACTGTAAATGCAATGGTCATGGCTAAGGTACTGTTATGAATCCCAATTTCAAACGCACAAGCTTTTGCCTGAAAGCTATTTACACCAAATAATCGTGGAACAAAATAGCCAACCATTAAACTACATACGCAGAACAGCAAAGTTGCCAATCCAATTTGCCCAATATACGTCATCAGATTTTGGTAATCTCGCGCAATTGCCAATATGATGATTGATACGAGAAAAACGATAGCAAAAATACGCACAGGTTTATTAAGCTTTTCAGCCATATGCGGTGAAAAATGACGGACTAACATCCCAATACCCACGGGTACTAAAATAATGAGAAAAACTTGTATGATTTTAGAGAATTGCAAACCTACATTTTGTCCATTTTCCATAAAGTGTTGTATTGCAAAATTCACAATTAATGGAAGTGTAAAAGCAGCAATCACCGAATTTATAGCCGTTAAAGTAATATTTAAAGCGATATCACCTTTATAGAGATAACTAAATAAATTAGCAGTTGGCCCGCCCGGTGACGCAGAAAGGAGCATTAATCCCACAGCAAGCATTGGTGGTAAAGCAAGAACCTTACAAATAATAAAAGCAATACTGACTAAAATAACCAGTTGGCAAAATAATGCGATAAAGACCGCTTTTGGGTGTTGTCGTACGCGTTTGAAGTCATTTACGGTCAGCTCTAGACCCAAACCAGCCATAATAATTGCAAGTGCAATTGGTAAAAATACGGTAATTAATCCTGAACCCATAATCTCATTCCTTTTTTTCCATTTATTGATGGGCCTTCTAGTCCCATATGCCTATGTTTTTAATTAAAAAATTAAAAATTCTTATTAAACCTTTAGTTCTTTTCTTAAAATTTTACCCACATTCGACTTGGGTAATTCATTAATAAATTGAATATAGCGTGGTTGTTTGTAGCCTGTCAGGTTTTCTTTTGCATAGGTCTGGATTTCTTCAACCGATAAAGAGTCATCTTTTTTAACAATAAAGGCCTTAGGCACTTCACCCGATTTATCATCTGCAATGCCAACCACGGCGACTTCCAAAATTTTTGGGTGTTGAGCTAGAACCTCTTCAATTTCATTTGGAAAAACATTAAAACCTGAAACTAAAATCATGTCTTTCTTACGGTCAATAATTTTGGTATAGCCTTTTTCATTCATGAAACCAATATCACCCGTTCTAAAGAAACCATCATCCGTCATGACCGCTTTAGTTTCTTCAGGCAAATTCCAGTAACCTTTCATGACCTGCGGGCCACGAATTGCAATTTCTCCAGTTTCACCGGGTGCTAATTGATTACCTTCATCATCCAAAATAGCAATATCCGTACTCGGTACAGGAATACCGATCGTGCCACTAAACAGATTAGATATTGGCGGGTTAAAGGTAGCAACTGGTGAGGTTTCTGATAAGCCATATCCCTCACGGATAATACGTCCTGTCAGTTTTTCCCATCCATCGGCGGTGGATTTTAAAATTGCCATACCACCGCCTGTGGTAATTTCCAAACGGCTATGGTCCAATTGATTAAAGCCTTCATGATTAAGCAGTGCATTAAATAAAGTATTTACAGCAGGAAAAACCGTAGGACGATACTTTTCAAAACAATGCACGAGAGCGTCTAAATCACGCGGGTTTGGAACTAAAACAGTGGCATAACCTTTATTCATTGCGCTGTGCAATAAACACACAGTAAAACCAAAAATATGATAAAGCGGTAAAGCACAGATCGCTATTTCATCTTCAAGAGCATCTCGGTCACCAAAGTAACTTTTAAAAACCACATTATTTTGTAATAAATTGGCGACAATATTTTTATGGGTTAATTCCGCACCCTTTGATACACCTGTTGTTCCACCCGTATATTGCAAAAGCACAGTATCATCAAGAACAAGTTCAGGACGTATATAGTCTTGGGCATTTACCTTTAATAAGATTTGCTTAAAACTATAGTTTTTTGAATCCGATGTGTCTAATTCAACAGGTTGTTCGACTAACATTTCAGTCATTGTGGTGGTAATAATCTGCTCAACCGACACCTGCTCTTTGACAGCCTCATAAACAGGTAAAAACTGTTCCAATATAAATAAGACTTTTGCGCCTGCATCATTTAATTGATGCTTTAATTCACGTGCGGTATAGAGTGGATTAATATTGACCAGAATGTAACCTGCGCGAATCACGGCAAGTGAAATAATCGGGTATTGAATAATATTGGGCATCATTACGGCAACACGTGTACCTTTTTCTAGCCCTAAACTTTGCAAAAATGTTGCTACTTGTCGGCTATATAAATCGATTTCAGCATAAGAAAAAGATTTATCTGCAAATATGAACGCATTTCTTTGCTGAAACTTATTAAAACTGTTGTCCCAAAAATCGAGAAGTGAAGTTTGTTCATCAGGCAAAGTAATCGTACTTTCAATATTCCATTGCTTATATTCATCTAACCAGATCTGATTTGTCATCTTATCGTCCTTTATGATAGAGAGGAATTTCGATTTTCTTCTGTGTCATCTATGTCATTATTGTTAAGTTAAAATTTATAACCAATTTTCAAACCATAACCAATTGAATAGTTATTTTTATATTCACCGACATAATATTCACTGCCTGCCTGAGCGCCAAGCTGGCCTTTGGCATCACCGAGCCATAGATACTTCATTCCACCTGAAATAAAGTATTTTGAAGTTGGACTATATTGCGCACCAAGACCAACATTGTAATAACCTTTCGCTGGCCCGCCTGTGGACACACGTTCTCCTGCACCCGAATCCCAACCAACAGAAACTGAACCTGACCATTTATCACTTAGACGTTGCCCAATTCCAAGATTGGCAGACCATTGATCGTCATAATAGCGAACTAAATTAAAACCATTTGGACGACTTGGTGTTGATAGAACCCCAACAACTTCTGAGATTTCGCCAAAACGATACGGTTTAAACTCAAAATCATTCCAGTTAACCCAACGCACGTTACCAAACAATAAAGTGCCTTTGCGTAATCCGGTCTGAAATTCCAAATTCACTGACTCTGGTGCTCTAAATTTAGTCGGACCTGACGTTCCTGCTTCGGGTAAGCCCGCAACAATACGATTGAGTGCTTCTTTACGTGATTCAGTGAGTTGCCCCATAGAAACCATATACGCCAAATGCTGATCAAGAAAATCACGACCTTGTTGCGTACTTAACATATCAACCATTGGCGCATTTTCATTGGCAGTCACTTCATGCAGAATTTCTGAACGATAGGTCAATGAGGCTTTAATGGCTTTTTCGGGAATTTGATAACCAAATCCTGCCAACCATCCCCAATCTCCAACTTCTTTGGCATCAAAGTCATAGCCATTATATAAACTGAAAACTTGACCTCTTAAATTGACGTTACTTTTAAAAGTTTGATAAACAGGACCTGCATAAAAATTCCAGTTTTTATTCGGTTGATAACCAAAAATCAGACTAAAATTTTGCATAACGAAATTCGATTTGGTGTTCCCTGTCACGACTTCTCCACCTGTCTTTTGGGCAAGTGTTGCAGAATTAATGCCTGGTACTAAAACCGTATCGTTCGGGGTAGCAACAAAGCTGTTCTTTCCATAATATTCTGAGTCGGATGTAAATGGCTGATCATAAAGAAAGCCAAATGAAAACTGCGGGGCTAACTGTAATTTCAAAGCTGCACTGGGACGATAATCAGAATTTGCAATATCAGAAATAGCATTACGCGTTGGGTTTGTACCCGCTTCTTGTCCTTCTAACGAAGTGTCTGAAACAGATAAACTTGCCTCAAAATAATTATCAGGTTGTAGAAATGCAGAAATTGATTGTCCTGTTCGATCAAATGCTGCTGCATAGATTGGGCTCGTACAAAATGAAGCCATTACCATGACTAAAGTTTTCTTTTTCATCTTTTAATCCGTCCTAGATTTTTATTTTTACTTATTAGGGCGCTCTTATACCGAACGCCCGAAGTTTGTTTCTACATGGTGGTTCTTATTAGGCAACTTCAAATAAACTGGCTGATTCCACATCTCCCATTGATACCGCGACATAACGCATCTTCAATAAACTTAGGTCCTTCTCCTGCCTATTCAACGGCGCGTTTAAGGAATGGTTCTTACTAGAACCATTCTTCTGGCATAGTGAGTGGAGTTGTCTCGACCGGATCAAGCACTGCTAACCAACTTATAATTTTTGGCATTTCCCAACCAAAGAAATAATCACAAGCTGCAAGCTTCCCATGCAGAAAATCAGGGTCTGTTGAGTTTGGCATGAGTTTATGAATGACTACTGCTTGATCCAGCCATAACCACCCCACCACAAGATGCCCAAAGGCTTCCAGATAATTGGCGGCATTTGCCAGTTGGAGTTCTACATCGGTTAAGGCATGTAATTTCTCTGTTACATTTTGAATGAGTTGCCACTTTTGAGCTAAGTGATCTGCATGATCTTTTAAAGAAGGCTCTGCTTTGGCTTGTGCAATCGTATTCATGATTTTTTCATGTAATAGTTTCATCGACAGCCCCTGATTAAGACGAGTTTTACGTCCTAATAAATCGAGTGCCTGAATACCAAATGTTCCTTCATGAATCGGGTTGAGTCGATTGTCCCGATAAAACTGTTCAACGTTATATTCACGGGTATAACCGTAGCCACCATGAACTTGAATTGCTAAATCATTTGCTACAAGTCCCCATTCAGAAGACCAGCTTTTCACCACCGGAGTTAATAGATCAAGTAATTGATTGGCTTGATTACGCTGCTCGGCATCTTCAAGTGAGTGGATATCATCGGTTAAGCGGGCTGCATATAGGCACAGTGCCAATGCACCTGAGACATATGCTTTTTGCGCCAAGAGCATACGGCGGACATCCGCATGTTGAATGAGCGGGATTTGTGGAGAACTTGGATTACGTTCGCTACGAGAGCGACCTTGTACTCGGTTTTTTGCATAATCTAAAGCATGCAGATAACCTGTATATCCCAATGCTGCCGCCCCAAGTCCAACCGAAATTCGGGCTTCATTCATCATATGGAACATATAGGCCAGCCCTTTACCAGCTTCGCCGACTAGCTCGCCAATTGCACCTGCTTCTCCTTCGGGTGTGAAACGACCTTCCCCAAAATTCAGCACGCAGTTGACTGTTCCCCGATAGCCCATTTTATGATTAATTCCAGCCAATACCACATCGTTGCGTTCGCTTGGCTGTCCATTTTCATCGAGTAATTTACGCGGTACGGTAAACAAAGAAATGCCTTGTACACCTGCTGGTAATTGTCCATTTTCATCTGGAATTTTTGCCAAAACTAAATGAACAATATTGTCAGAGATATCGTGCTCGCCACCTGAAATCCACATTTTGTTTCCAAACAAGCGATAACGACCATCTTTTGTTTTAATCGCACGTGTACGGATATCAGCAAGACTTGAACCTGCTTGTGGTTCAGATAAACACATCGTTCCGAAGCATTTACCTTCCATCATGGCGTTGACATAGGGTTTAACTTTTTCAGGTTCACCATGGGCCATTAATAAATTTGCATTACCAATGGTTAAAAAGGCATAGCCTGCTGTTCCTGAATTGGCACCGAGTAGATATGCCATACCTGCACGCTCAATGGTATTGGGTAAGTTCATACCATTCCAATCTGATGGAAAAGCTGCACTCATCAAACCCGCATCAGCAAAGGCCTTAAGCGCGACTCCGACTTCAGGATTGACTGTTACATGTTCCCCATCAAAAACAGGTTCGTTACTGTCATTTTTTTTATTATGGGGAGCAAATAAATCGGTTGCCAAAGCCTCGTAAACGTTTAAAACAGACGTATATTCAAAACGGTCCTGTCCTGCAAAAGAATTGCGTTGACTAAGTTCTTCGACTTTTAGCCAATCGAATAGCAAAAAATCGACATCACGGCGAGAGAGAATTAATTCATTGCTCATGGTTTATTCCTATACGTTCACAAGTGTAAGCCACTCTGTAACAAGTGCTGGCTTGGCTTGGTTTTCAATTTCAATCGTGACTTCCATGATCAATTGATAAACTCCCTTATTTTTTTCGGAAACATTTTTTAAGTGAAAATGTCCGCGCACACGCTTACCGCTATGTACAGGGCTGATAAAACGCAAATTATTGATGCCATAATTCACGGCAGATTGCTGCCCTTGTACAGTCGGAATGACTTGGGCGGCCATAGCTGAAAGTAAAGATAGCGTTAAAAAACCATGTGCAATCGTGCCACCAAAGGGAGTTTGACGAGCAGCTTCTTCATCCACATGAATAAATTGACGATCCAGTGTTACATCAGCAAAGGTATTGATCATGGTTTGCTCTATTGCAATCCAGTCCGAGCTACCGAGTGCCTTGCCTTGTAACTCAAAGAGTTGCTCGATGCTTAATGTATTTTTTGTCAAAATTATTCTCCTGCCATTAATGAAGCCTTTTTCAGCTCAAGCTCACCCTGAGCGCCTCCTCTGACAGGCACAAACTCATCTGTGCGGTCCGAAACATCAGCTAAACGTTGTGCTAAAACATGCGGAACTTGTTCATCTGTACCTAAATAAATTCCTTGTGTGAGGGTGATGTGTGCTGCCTCAAAACTACCTGCGCCAGCACAAAGAATCATACGGGTAGGTGCATCTTCGCTAACCAAAGTCGCGATTGCAGGACTGACCGCACTTGGCGCAAGAGCTTTAAGGGCTTCTTCCGGCAACAACCCTTCAAGCATACGAGTTGCTGCTGTTGGTGCTAGACAGTTCACCCGAACATTAGATTTTTCACCTTCTAAAGCAAGCGTCTGCATTAACCCAACCAAAGCCATTTTTGCAGCACTATAGTTTGACTGCCCAAAATTGCCGTACAACCCTGAGGATGACGTGGTCATGACAATACGACCATATTTTTGCTCACGCATGATATCCCATACAGCTTTAGTGCAATTTACCGCCCCCATGAGATGCACATCAATTACTGTACGGAAGTCATCTAGTGACATTTTGCTAAAAGTTTTATCTCGAAGAATTCCAGCGTTATTAATTAAAATATCTATACGACCCCAGCGGGCAATTGTTTCATCTACCATCTGTTGAACTTGTTCAATATCAGTGACTGAAGCACCATTTGCCATCGCCTCGCCACCAGCCGCAATAATTTCATCCACGACTTTTTGGGCCGCCATGGTTGAGCCGCCCTTTCCGTTTACATCACTACCCAGATCATTCACGACCACTTTTGCACCCAAACGAGCCAGTAACAGCGCATGTTCCCGCCCTAGACCAGCGCCAGCACCTGTAACAATAGCCACTCGATTGTTTAAATTAATTGTCATGATTTTTTCCTAAATAAATGAATAAGATATTATTTAATAAATGTTTTAATAAGCTGTCACGCCGCCATCAATTGCAATGGCTTGACCTGTGAGATATGAGTTTTCTTTGGCACACATCATCAGCATCATTGCTACCACTTCGCTTGGATGGCCAAGACGCTTCATTGGCGAGGCCTGCGCTAAAAAGTCTTGTTTCTGTTTGAGTTCACTGTCGACCACCATCGGGGTGGTTGTATAAAATGGACAAATTGCATTAACTCGAATGCCTTTATTTGCATATTCAATCGCTGCTGTTTTGGTTAATCCCACCACAGCATGCTTTGCCGCAGCATAGGCAGCCAATTTGGGAGCCGCGCCTAAACCTGCAACAGAAGCAACATTCAGAATAATGCCACCACCTTGTTGCAACATCTGACGAATTTGATGCTTCATTCCAAAGAACACACCTTTGGCATTGACGGCAAAACTCAAATCCAGATCTGCTTCATCGGTATCAATAAAGCTTTTCATAGGCGGACTCATACCTGCATTATTGATCCCGACATCGATTCTACCAAACTGAGTAACTGCACTTTGCACCAAAGCCTGTACATCTGCTTCACAGCTGACATCACACACTTGCGCAACCACCTCCACTCCTGCTTGGCGTAGCGGTTCAACTACAGTATTTAACCCTTCAATATTCAAGTCACCCAACACTAATTTTGCACCATACTTTGCCAGTTGCTCTGCCAGCAATGCACCAAATCCACTCGCCGCACCTGTGATTAAGACCACTTGACCTGAATAATGTTCGTACATTGCTATTCTTCCCTAAATAGTTAAACCGCCATCAACCACAATACATTCACCACTGGTATAACTTGCAGCATCGGACACAAGATACAGTACGGTACCCGCCATTTCACGTGGTTCTGCGTGACGGCGTAATGGAATTGAACTCATCCAGCTTGTATAAATATCTTCATTTTCAAATAGTGCTGAAGCAAATTTGGTCTTGGTAAGACCCGGCAATAAAGCATTCACTCGAATACCCAATGGTCCGCATTCTTTTGCAAAGGCTTTGGTCATATTCACCACCGCAGCTTTAGTAATAGAATAAATACCTTGTTGGTCTCCGGGTTGTAGGGCATTCACAGATGCGGTATTCACAATTGCACCGCCGCCCTGTTCTTTCATTAATTTGCCCGCCTCGACAGACATAAAGAAATATCCACGAATGTTGACTTCAACCGTTTTGTTATAGGCTGCAATATCCGTATCCAAAATATGCCCAAAATAAGGATTGGCAGCTGCGTTGTTGACTAAAATATCTAAACGACCATGTTCTTTACGAATATATTCAAAAATTTCTGCAATATCTTCTAGTTTACCCACATGACAAGCAGCAGCTTCCGCTTTACCATTTGCTGCAATAATTTCATTAGCAACGCGTTGGCAATCTTCAACCTTGCGACTAGATACAATCACATGTGCGCCTTGTTCAGCTAAAAGTTTGGCAATTTCCTCACCAATACCACGACTTGCACCTGTAACTAAGGCTATTTTTCCAGTCAAATCGAATAAATTTGTAGCCATATCATTTCCTTATGTTCATGGGTTTTGTAAAGTCAGTTGTAAGCAACGCTCATATAAATTTTCGACAAAAATCCCAAAATTTTTAAATTCAGGATTTTGAGTTTCTTTATGGTAATAACGATAATAAATTTGCTGGAGAATAGCGGCTAAACGAAATAAGCCAAATACCTCGTAAAACGTCCAATTGTTGGTTTGTAAACCTGTTTTTTGCAGATAATAGTCCACGACTTCCTGACGTAAAAACATACCTTGTAAATAGGTTGGCTGACGACGCATAGATTTCAATGTTGCGTTATCATCATCTTGTACCCAATAAGCCAAAGCACACCCTAAATCCATAAGTGGGTCGCCCAGAGTCGTCATTTCCCAGTCCAAAACCCCAATAATAGAAGTGAGTTGTTGTCGATCTAAAATGAGGTTATCAAATCGCCAATCGTTATGAATGACACAAGTTTTACTATCTTGAGGGACATGCGCATGGAGCCATTGTCTTATCGCACTAAAATTTGGTATATCAGGCGTTAATGCTTTTTCATAACGCTTATCCCACCCTTCAACTTGGCGACGACAATAACCCTCGCCTTTACCTAGCATTTCTAAATCAGTGCCTTGATAAGGAAGTTGATGTAAGGCGATTAAAGAATCCAGCATATTTGTACAGAGAACTTTGAGCTGATCTCTACTTAAACTTAGGTCTTGGGGCAGATCAGCACGAAGAATTATGCCTTCGATACGTTCCATCACATAAAAATCACAACCAATGACGGTGTGATCTGTACACAGTGCCACCATTTCGGGAACCATAGGATAAAGTGGCTTAAGTGCTTTTTGCACCCGATATTCCCGCACCATATCGTGAGCAGATTTTGCTTTTGTACCTGATGGTGGGCGCCGTAAAATCAGATCGTGATTATCGTATTCAATCCGATAAGTCCAATTGGAGGCCCCACCCGAATATTGAGTTATTTTGGGTGTACCTTTTAAACAAATACCTTGTTGAAACAGCCAGTCTCGTATAGCAGTTATGTTGAGTTCTTCACCCTGACGTACCTGACCACCAACATCAATCACAGACATAGTTATTTCCCCTCTGCTCGATGGTGGCTATATCCCCGCTTTTTTAACTCGATTTTACTAATGACGCGTTTATGAACTTCATCTGGACCATCCGCTAAACGTAAAGTTCGCGCAAGAGCAAAAAAACGAACCAACGGCGTATCATTTGATATTCCCATTCCACCATGAATTTGAATTGCCATGTCCATGACTTGTTGCATTACATTAGGGGCAACTACTTTAATGGCTGAAATTTCAGTCATAGCCGCAACATTTCCAACGGTATCCATTTTCCAAGCTGCATACAAAGTCAATAATCGAGCTTGATCAATTGCAATTCGGGCATCTGCAATGCGCTCTTTATTGCCGCCTAATTCTAAAATTGGTTGACCAAATGCTGTACGGCTCATGCCACGATCAATTGCCAACTCTAGGGCACGTTCCGATGCTCCTACACAGCGCATGCAATGATGTATTCGCCCTGGCCCTAAACGCCCTTGTGCAATTGCAAAACCTTGTCCAGCTTCGCTAATGAAATTACTCACGGGTACACGTACATTATTAAAACTAATTTCACCATGACCATGGGGTGCCTCAGTTTCATTAAAAACTGGGAGCATTCTTTCAATCTTGATTCCAGCCGTATCGATAGGTACTAACACCATCGAATGCTGTTGGTGTTGACCTTTATTTTCATCGGGTGTGCGTGCCATCACAATCAATATTTTAGCGTTCGGATCACCTAAACCTGATGACCACCATTTTCGACCATTGAGAACGATTTCATCACCCTCAATAACTGCGGTAGTTTGCATATTGGTGGCATCACTTGATGCAACTTCAGGCTCGGTCATACAAAAAACTGAACGAATTTCGCCTTTTAATAATGGTTCTAACCATTGTTTTTTCTGCGCTTCATTCCCATAACGCCATAAAACTTCCATGTTGCCAGTATCAGGAGCATTACAGTTAAAAACGGTAGGGGCTAAAAAACTACGACCTGTTTGTTCTGCGATATGAGCATATTCTTGAATATTCAGACCCGCACCTAATGTGTCATCAGGTAAGAACATATTCCACAAACCAGCTTCCTTTGCCTTATTTTTTAGTGTTTCCAAAGCAGTCGGCCATTTCCATGTGGTCCAATCCTCATGGTCGCAAGTCCGTCGAACCTCAGCCCAAAACTCATCTTCAATAGGCTCAATTTCAGTTGCCATGAATTGCTTAACTTTTTCTAAATATTGTTTACCACGAGCGCTAAGTTCAAAATTCACGGTTTTAATCACTCTATTTGTTGTGCTATTTCCTGACCATACCTAACTTGCTACAATGAATAAAATGAATTGTTTGAATAACAAACCATGAATGAAATGAATAATAATGTCGCCTCTCTCGCTCGTATTGATCTCAATCTATTTCGGGTGTTTGTCACAATTTATAAAGAAAAAAATCTAACACGTGCGAGTGAACAACTTTTTTTAAGCCAACCGGCTGTTAGCCATGCGTTGGCTCGTTTACGCGATCATTTTAATGATCCACTCTTTATTCGAGATGGGCATGGTGTTGTTCCATCACCTTTAGCAAAACGTTTATGGCCTAAAATTGAACAATCATTGCAACTGATGCATCAAGCAATTCAAAGCACTTATGACTTTGTGCCAGCACGAGATTTAAAGCATCTCACCATCGCTATGAATGATGAATATGAAGGGATTTTTTTACCCTCTATTATTCAACACTTAACTCAATTTAATCCTAATTTGCAGTTAAATAGCGTACGCATTGATCGTAAAAACTTAAGACATGAGCTTTCTACGGGTAAAATCGATTTTGCGATTGATGTTCAACATTCTGTTGAAGATAGCATTGGTTATGAATGCTGTACTAAAGATCAGTTTGTGGTAATAAGTCGCAAGCAGCATCCCTTATTATCATCTACGGACCTAACCAAAGAAATTTATTTAGATGCCAAACACATTACTGTGTCCTCTCGTCCCACAGGTCGTGTCTTCGAAGATTTTTTCTTATCTAAACAAGGGATCAAAAGAACAATTAGTTTCCGCTGTCAACAATATGAAACTGCAATCCGATTAATTACACAAACGGACCATTTACTCACGATTCCTCAATGCCAAATTGCTTATTTTAAAGATAATTATCCTCAAATTAAGGTGCATCCACTCCCCATTGATATAGCTGGATACCAAATGAATTTATATTGGGATCAGCAAAAGTCCCATGAACACCAAATAGTATGGTGTAAGGCGCAACTATTGCAGATTATGAATAATTTATAGGATATCTTAAAAAATTAAGGGAAATATGAATTCATTATTGAGAGATTAATTATTTTTCCTCAATACTGCCAAAAGCTTTCCTCCAAGCTTGAGGACTTGTGCCATATTTTTCACGAAACTTTTTCCTAAACATAACCGTATTATTGAAACCAGAGAGCTCGGTTATTTGTTCAATAGGCAGTTTCGTTGTTTCCAATAATTCACAGCTATACCTAATTCTTTCTGCATTGATCCATTCTACCAAAGTCATTCCAGTCGCTTTTTTAAAATGCCTTGTAAATGTCCTACGTGTCATATGTGATTGTTCAGCTAATGCTTCAATACTATGCTGCTGAGCTAAATTTTTTCTTAGAAAATCGAGCAAGACATTAATTTGCGCATCTTGACTTGAATTCGCCACAGGTTGTTCAATGAATTGGGCCTGTCCCCCTTCTCGATGTGGAGGAATGACCATGACTCTAGATACTTTATTCGCAATTTGTGCGTTATATATTTCACGAACTAAATATAGACAACAGTCAAGAGCTGCTCCTGTACCAGCAGATGTAATAATTCTCTGGTCTTCTATATAAAGAGCATCTGAATCGAGTTTAATATCAGGAAATCTTTCGTTAAAATCTTGTTCAGCCAACCAGTGCGTAGTGGCTTTTTTATTGTTTAACAAACCAGCATACGCTAGTGCATAAGTGCCATAGCAAAGACCAACAAGTTTATTCCCTTTTTGATACGCTTGTTGAAGGCTTTCAATAAGAGAAGGTTCTGGCTTATGGTTAAAATCATCCCAACCAGGAATAACGATAAGATCAAATTCAGGGATTAGTTCTATTCCTCCATCAGGAATAATTACCATTGATTGTTCAGTTTTTACAGGTTGTCCATCAATCGAAAATATTTTTAGCTTAAATAAGCTCTTATCCTCAATTTTTATATTGAAAATAATATGGGGAATAGAAAAATGGAATGGATTTATATTGGGATAAACAAATAGCCCAATGACTGGTATTTCCATACAAATTCTTCAACCGTGAAAAGTATAAGTATAGCATTTTGTCCTAATAGTTTCGATAGTTGTCCTTAAGGACAATTTTCTATATTTTTATCTTTCCTCATAATTCCAATATCAGTAAATTATCTGGAATTAGATATGAAAAAAATCTTAAATAGTTCTCTACTCGCTATTACTTTAGCAACGGCTTCATTCAGTTTATATGCGAATGACAGTACCCAAAGAGACACTTCGAACATAACTCACTTGCAAGAAATTCGTAATGCAACGGTAAAAATTACGTATGCAGATACCACTTTCTTAGTTGATCCAATGTTTGCAAAAAAAGGTTTTTATGAAGGATTCCCAAATACTTACCGGAGTTATTTGCGTAATCCCTTGGTAGATTTGCCTATTAAACCTGAAACGATTTTAGAAGGTGTTGACGCCATTATCGTTACACATACTCATTTAGATCATTGGGATGATGCTGCACAAGCAGCTATACCAAAGAACATGCCTGTTTTTGTACAAAATAAAGATGATCAAAAGACCATTCGGTCTCAAGGTTTTAAGGATGTACGTATCTTAACTCAGACGACATTTGAAGGGGTCAAAATAACTAAAATCGGTGGCCAACATGGTACTGATGAGATGTATCGCAATACTAAGCTAGGAGCCGCTTTAGGTGAAGCCATGGGTATGGTTTTTGAAGCAGTTGGTCATGAAACAATTTATGTTGCTGGCGATACTATTTGGCGTCCCGAGGTCGATCAAGCTATAGAGAAATTTAAACCAGAAGTGATTGTATTAAATACAGGTAATGCATTGATGGACGGATATAAAGAATCCATTATCATGGGTAAAGAAGATACTTATCACGCTACTCAAAAAGCACCTAAGGCTAAAATTGTTGCTGTACATATGGATGCAATTAACCATATGTCTGTATCACGTGCCCAGCTCTCTGAATATGTAAAAGAAAAAGGTATTCAAGATAAAGTATTGATTCCTTTAGATGGTGAAACAATCTCTTTCTAAGTTTTAAGACTCACGTTAAGTTTATATTGGAAGGCCCTGATTGTTCAGGGCTTTCTTTATATTGCTTTAACGCAGATTGAAACACTTAGATTGCTATTAATCGTATGGGCTGTGCATCCTGATAAATAAAACTATACAGCACTCCTGCCCCTGACTTACAAGCTATAACAGCGTCACTAGAATTGGGCTTTGAGGGTAAATTTGATAATGGTAAGGTTCGACTTCATCCTTACACCTAACTTACCCCCAAGAAATTAGAAAATACTCAAGCAATCTCTTCCGTTCATCTGGTTTGTTCGGGTCCAAAAGCTGGACCATCGCCCCATCAATCACAAACAAAAACATGTGTGCATCTTGTTTTGAAGCATTTTCATTGGTTGCTAAAAGTAAATTATAAATTTCCTTGATCAACCAATTTCGATAGTCAACTACAACCTGATAAGCCTTGGGATGTGTTTTTGAAATTTCAAAAATGGCTTTAAACGGCAAATGATAAAGCCCTTCTAAGTTGGCATGTAAAAAGTAAATCTTGCGCAGTTTTTCAACTAGGGTTAATTCTTTTTGAACATGGATAATTGAAATCACCTCTTGTTTAAGGCCATCTTTTTGAAAAGTTATGCTCATTTCAATGAGACGTTCTTTTGAATGAAAGTAGTTATAAAAAGTAGCTTTAGGAATTTTGGATTCTCTGGCAATTAAGTCCACGCCCGTATTGTGAAATCCATAGAGATTGAACAGCTCTATTGCGGTATGAATCACCTGTAATTTTTTGGAAGATGTTTCTAAAGTTGGCATAATTTTACCGTTATAAATTCTTGTTGTTTCTAAAAGAGATACTTTTCTGGGAGAAAAAAAGGCATAGCAAAGCCATAAAGACTGTGCTTGGCACATCTCAAGTTTTATTGTTGAAATAAGTTTTTAGCCGTAATGACTTAAAGTCTGAAAAGCCGATGAGCCTTCAAACTGTTTAAAGATGAATTAAGTGGTGTCGTTATAGCTTTTGGCAAAGACTGCCAAGAAAAAATGAATGTGCAAAGCCAACTCCTTCTATTGGGAGTTCTGCCAAAGCATTATAAATTATGGTGGCAGAACGGAAGAGGGTTCGCAGACTAGTATTATCTCAAACTAGCACACCCGAAGGTGTCCCTCTCCCGTCCTACCGCTACGGGAGGGAACGAGTGGTACACCACACAAGGCTATTCCTCAGAAGGAAAAGCTCTGATGCGGGAGATAATATGCGGTCTGCGACAACCGACTGGCAATGTAGGCCAGCCCGCAAATGGTAATCTTCAAAAATTAAGGTGTCAATGTGAAATTGGCTAGAAATTATTTAATTAATTATTGTTTTTCATTTAATTACATAATTAAGAAAAACCTTAAATATTGGCTTAACAATTTGCTTTTATAACAGCATTCCAAAGCCTCTCTATAACGTTTATCGAGTTAGATATATTTTAAATAAAAAATATAATGATATGTACTATATAAGATGACTTAGAGTTAAACGCACACTGTAGGTTTGTGTAGTACTCTTACCCCCTACTTTGTTATAATTACGAGTGCCCTAAAAAAAGAGACAAAGTATAGGGATCAATGGAAATGAACTTATCTTCTGAAGACCTACCAATTGACAGTGCTGTTTTAGTTAGCCTGATTAAACATATTCTAGACAATGCCACTATGTTCCAAACAAGCAGAGAAGATCTACTCTCTGCAAGTGGCATTGATGAAGAATCATTAGTTGATCCCAATGCATGTATTCCACTGTACTATTTAGAACGTATAGTTACCTATTGCTATCATATTAATCATGACCCACTTATTGGATTAAAGCTTTTACAGCGGCTTGATCCGGCAGCATATGGAGTTTTAGGTCACCTAGTTCCTTTAAGTGGTACGCTAGGCGATGCCATAGAAATGATGCAACGATATCAACAGTTAATAGGAAGGATTGGCAAGATATCATTAAAAAAAGAGTCTGGTCTTATTTATTGGGGATGGGCGTGTAGATCCTTAAATCCAATATTTATACGGTGTGCAACCGAATACAATCTCGGTTATTGGTCTATCCTAGTACGCTTAGTACGAGATAATGGATATCCCAATTTACTCGCCGTACATTTCAACCATGAAATTGCAAATAATAATTTAGATTTACTACGTATTTACGAACAAACTTTTCAATGCCCTGTATATTTTGGCCAGCCAGAATCAGCTTTAATTCTTTCCGAAAAAGCCCTTAGCATGCCATTGCGGACTATGAATGCTGTCTTATATGACACAGTCGAACAATTAGCTAGAAAGCTCATAAAACAGATGACCATAAAAACAACTCTGGTTGAACAAGTACGCTCCAGAATTCGCCTTATGCTTCATCAAGGTAAAGTATCAAGAAAAATTATAGCCTCACAACTAGGTATGAATGAAAGAACTTTAAGTCGAAATTTACAGCTAGAGAGTAATAGCTATAGTCAAATCTTGGATGAGGTTCGCTTTGAACTCGCTAAAATTCATCTTCACAATAAAGAAAATACTGTCGAATCAATAGCTAAATCTTTAGGATTTAATACAAGCAACTCATTTATAAATTGGTTTAGAGCATTGACCTCTTCCACTCCGGGGCAATATCAAAAAAATCTATCTCCCCAAAATGAATAACTATATATTTCATCTTGCGAGGTAAATATCTTCCTTTATCTATAACATTTTAATAATGCCCTAAAATCACAATCTCATGTCCCATATACATTATTCTTTCTTTTTTTATTTACATTTATCATGATGGTTCATTGAATAATATCAGTACTTTGGAAAAGTATAAATCAGCAAAGGGATTGTGAAAAAATTTTAGCCTTGTGCTTTAAGTTGCAGATTATTCTTGATGATTAAACATTTTTGAGTCTTGTCTAAATCCAATTGAAAACTTATAGCATTCAAAAATTAAGATAAAACCACATATGGAGAAAGGAATGTGACAACGAAGAATATCGTAGGAACGATTGCTGGGAAAAGTGATGAACTTATTGTCCTCAATAGTCATACTGACGGTACAAATGGTGTTGAAGATAATGTCCCTAATGCTGTTATTGATATAGCGCAATATCTAACGAGGCTTCCTAAAAAATCATTAGACCGCAGGATCATGATTATGCTTTCAACAGACCACTTCTATGTAAGGATTTTAGATTAAAAAGAAAAGTGTGAGACTTCTATACCACTTTGCTATAAACAACAATCATTGTAAGGATACAAAAAATGTTTAAAAGAGCTTTCGTTGTAAGTATTTTAATGTCTACTTTATGTCTAACAGCATGTAATAATGATAAGACAGATAGTCCTATCGTAGAAACATCACCAACAATTCCCAATAAAGATAATTTTGAAGTCAATAAATATTTACAAGTTAACACTTTAGTTGAGCATGGAGATGCCACTAGTCATGTCCGAATTTATAGCTTAGTAAAAGGCCAAGGAGAATATGTCACTATTCTTCCCTCATTAGGTCGAGGTGTTGAAGATTTTACAGAAGAATACAAATCTACAATTACATCAAAATTAGTTAAAAGTGGTTATCAAGTGATTTTAATCCAGCCTAGAGGGATTGGACATAGTACAGGTGATTTGACACCAGCAAATGCTTCAATGAGTATGTTCGCACAAGATATTATCAAAACATTTCAAAAATTAGGGATCGAAAAAGCCAGTTTTATTGGACACGCTTTCGGAAACCGTTTAGCAAGAACAATCGCAACTTTATATCCTAAATCTGTTGATAAATTAGTTTTAATGGCATCAGGTGGGGAGGAAGATTTAAATCAAGCACAGAGAAAATGCCTGTTAAATTCTTTTAATTTAAATTTACCAAGACAAGAACGATTAGATGCTATTCAATGTGCCTTTTTTGCCCCAGGAAATGATCCAAGTGTTTGGTATACAGGTTGGTACCCTAATCTTGCATTAGCACAAATTAATGCAGGTCAAATGATGAATGGAGAATTCTTTAAGAAAGCGGGTGGAAAAGAGTTCTTAATCATTCAAGCTGGTGAAGATTTCATAGCTCCTCCTGAATTAAATGGTCAAAAATTAAAACAGGAATTAGGTGATCAGGTCGTATATGTTGAAATACCACATACAGGTCATGCTCTTAGCTCAGAAGAACCTGATTTAATTTCAGATTATATTATTAATTATTTTAAAGGCACTTTGAAATAATTAATTAAGTTCTTTTATACTTGTTAAAAATGCCAATGCTTGCTCAGTCGATCCCTCATTTAAAGGATTATGATGAGGCTTAAAGTATCGCAAGCAGGCACGTATTATATCGTCAACCTTAGGCACACGATCTTGTCGAGCTGCTCGGAAATAATCTTTGAAACGAAAACGATGTGGTAATTGCGCATCTTGTTTTACTAGATTTTCGACAGCAAGATAAGCCAAAACAATAAATAGGGGGAACGTGAAAACCGCTGCCCCCACTCGAAGTACATTGCTATTGCTAAAATATCTAAACATTGCATCGGCTACTTCACGGTGCTCTACTTCTTCAGCTCCATGCCATTGCAATAAACGTAACATTTCTACATCGACAGGTGCGTGTTGTAGTCCCTCTGCATTGAGAACCCAATGTCCTAACACTCCTGTCAGATGTTCGGCAGCAGCCACCATTGCTAATCGGGTCGTTAGCCACATCGACTTTAAGCGTGGATGCTTCAATTCATAGCCTAATGGTTTTGGGCCAATCATGTCATTAAATATCCAATTCGTCATCTGGGTATAACGACTTAAATCAATCCCTAACGCCTCTATGTGCCGAGTTCCGAGAGTGTGCCCATAACTATGAGCGCCCTCTTGTTTAATGAAAGCAATTGCAGCCTCTTTAAGTTTTTCATCTTGAATGTAAGGCAATGCATCTCTAAACGTCTGACAAAACCAACGTTCTGGTGCAGGTGTAATCGGGTTAATTGAATTTAATATTTGTGAAACTATTGGATCGTCATAAATCCAATGCGTTGGCGTTTCAGTAAAATTAAATACAGGACGCCGCGGAACAATGACATGGTTTTGTCTGATTAAACTATTCATGATAACAACTCCTTATATCAAAAGCTTTTACCACTAATCTTGAGTCAAAATGTTAAAGCCCATACGTGGACCAAAGGCAATCAATGTACGGATTAATCCCTTAATTGCTTTCGGTTTTTGCCCACTGCTAATACGGCGAAATTGCGCTGCATGCCAACCGAGTTGCAAATAAGCATCTACTGGTTTATATCCAATCGCTGGAATTTTTGCTGGTTTTAATACCGATTTTCCGGCTAACAGTTGTTTGGCTAAATCTGGTTGTATTGCAAAAGGTCGAGCCATTCCTACAAGGTCAACCACCCCATCAGCCACAATGCGATTCATAAAATCTACATCACGCAGTCCACCTGTTAACATCAGTGGTAATTTGCTTTGTTTACGAAGTGCAGTGGCATAGTCAATAAAATATGCATCACGTTGAGCAGAACGATCTGGTGCATAGCCTAACTGTGCAGGAGATTCATAATTCCCGCCTGAAATCTCTAATAGGTCGATCCCTTCTGCTTCTAAAGCTAATGCAATTTGTAGAGACTCTTCCTGACTTAAGCCGCCCTTTTGAAAATCGGCAGAGTTGAGTTTTACGCTTAATATTTTGTCTTTGCCTATTGCAGCTCGTACAGCTCGAACCGTTTCGATCAACATACGGCGTCGATTTTCAGGACTTCCTCCCCACCCATCTGTTCGAACGTTAGCCAAAGGTGACAAAAATTGCGAGAGTAAATAACCATGTGCTGCATGTACCTGTACGCCATCAAACCCTGCTTTAACAGCAAGCTCTGCGGTTGTAGCAAAGCGTTTAATTTGCTCTAAAATATCTGCTTCGGTCATCGCTCGTGGAATACGAATAATATTCATAGCAGGTAAATCAAGCCCGACTGCTGAGGGTGCGATCGGCTTTTTCAAAAGTGGCAAAACCGCAACACGACCCGGATGGTTAATCTGCATAATAATTTTGCTGCCATTGGCCTTAGCAGCCTGAGCCCATAACTTATTTGCTTGTAAAAATTGCTCATCTTGTAAAACGACATTTCGTGGCTCAACAAAGGCACGATGGTCAATCATCACATTGCCTGTAACTAACAACCCAGTTCCACCCCTTGCCCATGCTGCATAGAGTTGCTGTAAGTCTGTGGTTGGTGAGCCATGTCGATCAGCCAATTGTTCACTCATGGCCGACTTTGCAATACGGTTGGGTATGGTTATGCCACATGCCAATTTTAATGGTTGCTGTAACGGAGAATTTGTAGATATAGACTTTGCCATGATAATTATTCCTAAAATTGTTTGTTCTGTGAGTACTGCACAAGCATCAACTTTTGATTATTTCAGCAGCTCTTCATTGAAATATTGTTTTTTTAATAAGTTCATCATGTCCCGATTGTCATGCTGCCAAGGATGAAAATCTGCAGAGAAAAAATCGCGATAATTTTTACCAATACGTCTGACTAACCCTTGTTTTCCAAACAAATAACGGAAACCTTGATAAAGTTCTTTTAAATCTCGTTGTTTGCCAGAAGCTCGTAACAGTTCGGTTGTTCCTCTGGTGGTAATGATAAGAAAAGAAAGCGTGGTTTCTAACATCACCAGCCGTAAGAAATAAGGTCTATTGACCAAAGACTGATACACATCAAACGCCACAGCTTTATGTTCGGTTTCCTCAATCGCATGCCATGCCCAGATTTTTCTGACATGGGTATTAAACAACTCTAAATCTTGAGGTGCGGTAGTAATAAAATAGTCAGCTAGAATTGCTGTGAGGTGTTCCATACATACGGTGCAAGCAAGCTGATGAGCTGTAGAGAATTGCTCTTGCATCAAGCGATTCATTTTTTTAAAGCGCTTATAAATTCGGTCTACGGGATAACCCTTTTTCAGCATGACAGCATTGAGCACGTCATGTTCTTTACCGTGATGTGCTTCTTGACCAATAAAAGCACGGACTTGTTTAAGCAGGACAGGATCTTCAATTTTTGCCTGATAATTACGCACACTATGAATAAATTGACGTTCACCATCTGGAAATGCGCTCGATAATGCAGTCAACAACATCGTAAGTAAGGCATTGTTATCAAACCAGAACTCAGGAATTTCATCTGGAAAAGTAAAATCCATTGTTCTTACAGGAATATCAATTGAAACCGAGATTTTAGAAAAATCTTGTGTTTGTTTTGACTTAAAGAACGCATTCATCTTTATTCTCCAGTTATAAAACGCGAGGATTAAATTGGCGCAATAAAAATAACGGCGTGCGTAGACGAGGTATTTGAATTGGAGGAATTAACCCACCCGATAAATCAACTCGATGCAATCTTGCTTCAATGACTTTACCTAGTCCCATATCGTGTAAAGGATCATTTTCAGTCCCCGTAAAACGTAAGTTCATTTCTACACGACGGACTTCAAGTGTATGTTCTTTCGGGGTAAATCGAACCTCACGTGGTAAGCCAAGTCCCAATCCACCTGTGATATTACGATGTGGTAGTCCTAAAATTGGAGGTGCATCATCAATGACTTCACCAAGCTTAGCTTCCATTTCAATGAGCGTTGTACCGCGGCGTGAAGCATTGCTAACAATACGTTTGCCGTCATTTTCCCAACTAATCTCACCCATCTTTTTAGGATAGCCAAGCAACTCACGACCAATAATCATGGCGCGGTCATCGTCCAAAATCATCCAAGGGCAAAAGATCCCTGTTTTATTGCCTACTTTAATATGAACAAATAAACCCGCTTCATGGTAAGCACCCGTATAGACATTTTCCGGGAAATAAGCGCAGAACAAATCAGCTCTTGCAGGCTGAACCAGTGTCATTCCAGACGGTAACCAACGAGCCATCGCTTTTTCATCCACTTCAACAACAGCCGTCAAATACTGTGCATTGTGATAAAGCTTATTGCCAAGATTGGCCAAGCCCACTGGAACACTTAAATCATTGATGAGTTGTCTCATGATTTTAATCTCGAAAATACTTGTTTCAAAATTGGGAGCAAGATGATGCGCGGGGTATAACGTCCCCCAAAAGTTTGCGCCTGCGCAATAAAACCGGGAATCACAATACGGCGATTGCAATCCATGCCTTGAATCGCTTCTTTAGCTACTCGTTCTGCTGTTACCCAAACAAAATTGCCACCGACTCCATCAATTTTGGTAATTCCAGCAACTTCATTAAAACCTGTTTTAGTAGGACCCGGAGCAAGTAAAGTACAGGTCACTCCTGTACCGCTTAGTTCGCTATGTAAAGACTCTGCAAATGAGTTTGCAAATGCTTTAGTTGCCGCATATGTGGCATTTGCTGGAGTGGGTTGATGACCAGAAGTAGAGCCTACAATCAGTATTGCTCCGGATTTTCGTTTGAGCATTTGTGGCAACACGGCTAAAGTCAGGTCGTGAATTGCCACACTATTGACTTCGACTTCTTCACGCTCTCGGTCTGCATCTAAGTCTTGAAGTCGTCCAAAAGTTGCAAAACCTGCGTTATTACAAAGAATTGAAACCTCAATACCTTCTAAATACTGACGAAACTTAGCTCTAGCTTGTCTATCTCCCAAATCACATGGATATAAATCGACAGATATTTGATATTCAGCTTTTAGTTTTTCAGCCAGCGCTTCTAATTTTTCGACACGGCGAGCGACTAAAACTAAGGAATAGCCTCGTAAAGCGAACTGTTTTGCTAACTCCTCTCCAATACCAGATGAAGCACCTGTAATCACAACGCGAGATGAGGCTCGTGGAATAGGTAGGCTCATAATTCATGCTCAAAATAGAATAAATTGATTATTCCGAAGTTTTAACTTGAGCGTGAGATGTAGATCAGACATACTGATAATCATTTTCGGCCATAACAAAAAAAGAATATGAAGGATCCTTATGGGCTATCCAAAGCCAGCATTCCTATTTCTTATGCTCATTTATTATTAGAAATTATGGTAGACAAAGGGTTTTCTGCGCTTGAGATTTTGAAAAAAAGTAAAATTCCCTTAACACTTTTAGACCAATTAGACGCCCGAATTACTCCTATGCAATGGTCTAAACTGGCATGGGAAAGCTTAATATTGTCAAAAGATTCTGGCTTGGGATATGAGTATGGAATAAAACTGCGTTTAACTGCCCATGGACCAATGGGATATGCCTTAATGAGCAGCCCCAATTTACGACAGGCCATTGAGGTTTCAACACAATTTTTTAATATGCGATTAAAAGATTATCGTATTGCTCTGCTAGATGAGCATGAATTTTCTATTATTGAAATTAAAGAAACTCACCCTGTTGTCAGTAATCAACCTGCTCAAGCAGAAACGCTAAGACGATTTTTTTATGAATGTTTGATGATTGGCGTGATTCAAGCTGGTCAATTTTTGATAGAGCATGACTTTACTGAAATTGAGTTATGGATGGATTGGCCAGAACCTACTTATCACAAAACCTATCAACATTTATTGCTGCCTATTCGATTTAACCAAGCAACTAATCAAATTCGGTATAAAAAACAGCTTCTAGATTTACCTATTAAAATGGCAGATCCGATTGCTTTCAAACAAGCTCTAGCCCAATGTGAAGCTGAGCAACTCCGCTTTTCCGAACAAATTAAAGATATATGCCTGACTGTAAAAGCAGAGTTAAATTTAAAACCACAACTGGGTTACCCCACTTTTGATGAAATTGCGAATCGCTTAAATATGTCGAGCCGAACATTACGGCGCCATTTAAACCAAGTCGGTTCTTCATATGTGCAATTACTCGAAGAAGCACAACAAAAAGAAGCTGAAAACTTATTACTCAATAGTGATATGGAAATACAAGAGATTGCTCTTTATCTAGGCTATATACAGCCTACAAATTTCACACGGGCTTTTAAGAAATGGACTGGAATAACGCCAATCCAATTTCGAAAGAAATATAAAAACTAAACTATCACTAACAACCATGTGCATCTTGCTTTAAAGCATTTGGTTTGGTTGTTATTTACTGACTCAATAATTTGGTCTATCCCGACTTTATGAAAGCCGTATTCATTCAAATATACAAAAGGCCTAAATCAGAACAATTTAAGCCTTTTGTTTTTAGATAAGATATAGCATTAACTTAAGATAAGAATTCTTTAATCGTCTCTTGCATACTGGTAGTGGCACGACCAATTAACTGGTGCAGATCTTTGCTATCACTATACAAGCCGCCTTTAGATACACCTTCATCTGAATCTGCCAAGATGCCAGCAAACCCTTCTGGTATACCCAATTGTACCAAGAGTGCTTTATATTCCTCTTCTGGTAGGTCTTGGTAAATTACTTCTTTTTTGCTAATTTCACTTGCCCATTTTGCAACATCATCAAGGGTATAACTCGTATCACCCGCTAGTTCATAAACTTTATTTTCATGTCCGTCTTGCGTTAATACTACAGCGGTAGCAGTCGCATAGTCTAAGCGTGAAGCAGAAGCAATTTTGCCATGATGCGTTGCCCCAAAAATTTTGCCATGCTCAACTGCTTGTGCAAGCCCCATTGCATAGTTTTCGCTGTACCAGTTATTACGTAATAGCGTATATGGGATATCCGATTTTTTTAAATATTGTTCAGTTTCAACATGTTCTTGTGCTAATAGAAGTGGTGATGTATCTGCGTTTAATAAACTCGTATAAACAATAAATTTTACGTCTGCAAGCTTTGCCGCATTAATCACATTTTGGTGTTGTACTGTACGTTGACCAACTTCACTCGATGAGATTAATAAAAGCTTATCAATACCAGCCAATTGAACCGAAAGTTTATCTGCGTCATGACCATAATCAAAAGCACGCACTTCAATTCCTTTTGAGCTTAAATGTGAAGCTTTTTCTGGATTGCGAACTAATGCGACAATATTTTTTGCGTCAGTACGTTCGAGTAATTGAGAAATAACCAATTGGCCGAGTTGACCTGATGCACCAGTAACTGCAATACGCATGATGATCTCCATCTGATGTAGTTGATATCTTTCAATCATCGTAGTACCTTAACTTACTAAAAGTAAGTACTTACCTAAAAGTAAGTTTAGAAACAAATGTAAAGTTTTGTAATTAAGGTGGTGCGCGATGAAAGGATACGTTTTTGCTGCAGATTGTCCCTCTCGAAAAATTTTATTAACACTCACGAGCCGTTGGAGTGTCTTGATTTTAGTTGCACTTCGAGATCAACGTCTGCGTTTTAATGAGTTAAAGAAAATTATTGATGGCATTAGTGAAAAGATGTTGGCACAAACCTTAAAAACGCTTGAGCACGATGGTTTTATCGTACGTCAGGATTATGCAGAAATACCGCCTCGTGTAGATTATCAATTAACAGACTTTGGACGTGAGGCTTCCGAAAGACTTTTTGATTTAACTACTTGGCTTGAAAATAATTTATCCAAGTTATTAGAAAGTCAGCCTAGTGCAGACATAGTTCAAAATTGACTCGGGACATAGACTTATTATTGTATATTAAGCATTCAAACTCGCTTAATTCGCTACTTTGTGTTAGTATTTTTTTAGTAGTTACTATTGAGTTTATTAATTCGATATGAGTAAAAATAGCAATCTAGAAGTCTGCCCAATCGCCAGAAGCCTTTCTGTACTAGGTGATGCGTGGAGCATGTTGATATTACGAGATGCTCATGCGGGTTTCACTCGTTTTGATCAGTTTCGTAAAAGTTTAGGTATTGCACCTACAATGCTAACAAAACGTTTATCTGTGTTGGTAGATGAAGGTTTACTTGAAAAAAGACAATATTCTGAACACCCACCGCGTGAAGAGTATGTATTAACTCAAGCAGGCAAAGACTTCTTACCTGTTTTATTTGTGATTGGCGCATGGGGTCGAAAATACAAACCTTATGAACAGCCTGAAAAAATGGTGACTTTCCTTGATGCAGAACAAGGTACTGAAATCAAACCTATTGTGTTAGACCAAATGACGGGAGCTGAAATTGGCACTCGTCCTATTCGCCTAAAAAGCGAATAATATAAATATAAAAAAGCACTCAGTTAGAGTGCTTTTTATTGGCCTGATGTAAAGTAAATTGTTTATTTTGCTCGGCTACGTTGGGTTGCATAGTTTCCCCAACCACTGAGTAAAACTGATTTAATAAATGCCCATAACCCACTTTCCTTAGGTTTCGGCTCTTTACCTTTACCAATCCGTTTGAGTTGTTGGGTATACCAAAGTACTTCCATAATCCCCAGACTATCAATTTTTTTGATGCCAGTTTTGATGGGTTGCACTGACTGAAAACCATTTTTTCCTGCCAGTAAAGATTTGGGTACATCAGGTTCAATTGCCATAAGTCTTGCAATTCCAATGACATCACATGCATGGGACTGCAAAGCTTGATCCATACCTTCTACAGTTCGGAATCCACCTGTTACCATCAATGGCATTTTTACGAGTGTTCTCACTTTTTCTGCGAAATCAATAAAGAAAGCTTCGCGTGCGATTGTCGATGCTTTTTGTGGAGCTTTGGCTACACCAGATTCGTAAGTACCACCCGATATTTCAATCAGGTCAATGCCTGCATTCGCTAATGCCTGAATTGTTTCTAAAGAATCTTGCTCGGTAAACCCACCTTTTTGAAAGTCTGCTGAGTTAAGCTTAATCGCAATAGGAAACTCTTTACCGACTTGTTTTCGGATCTCTGCATAAACTTCCATTAAGAAACGGCGACGTTTTTCTGGTGTACCACCCCACTCGTCATTTCTTAAATTGTGCAAAGGTGACAAAAACTGGTTAATTAGATAACCATGCGCAGCGTGAATCTCAACTCCACTAAATCCAGCCTTTTTACATATCGCAGCGCTACGACCAAAACGCTGAATAATTTCTAAAATCTCTTCGTGTGTTGCTTCATCAGGTGTTGCAAATAAAGACTGCATTTCTGCGCCAAATGGCACTGCCGATGCAGAAATATTCCGTACATTTAATCCTTTCGGTGATTGTTTTCCCGGATGATTTAACTGTGCCCATAATTGAGAACCTTGTTCGGTCACGGTTTTTGCCCATTTCTGTAAAATTGCAAAATCACGCTCATCCTCAACCACCACATTTCCAGCCTCACCTAAGGCTTTACGGTCAATCATAATGTTGCCAGTTATGATCATCCCAATCCCTGATGCTGCCCAACGCTGATATAGCCGAACATGTTTTTCGTTTGGATTATTTGAATAGCTGGCTAAAGTTTCACTGGTTGCAGCCTTCGCTAAGCGGTTTGGAATGATGACACCATTCGGTAAAGTTAAAGGCTGATTCAAAAGATTCGTTTTTAATTGCAGATGAGTCATGGCTTATCTCACACAGTTAAAGAGGGTTTTGAATGGGGTTGAATAAAGTCCACTAAACTTTGAAACCACATCACATCCACAAAATTTCCGGTAATGACAAGATCTTGTGTTTTAAGTGCAGTTAAAAAAGTGTTTATACTGTCTTTCGCTGACAACACGGCAAACCCTTTGCTACCCGTTTTAAACGTAAAGGTAAAACTTGGTGACTTGGTTAGCCCTGAGTAAGAGTTAATCTTGCCGTTTTTTACTTCGAAATAGCGGCCTTCACCACTTGCTGTTTGAATCTGAAAGATGACATTTTTATCTTTCACATAAGCTGCGCATTTCGGGTTCTTTTTTACAGCACGCTGCATGAGCTTGGTCAGCATCCACAGCAATAATTTAAATTTCATCATTTTTATCTTCTTGATTCATCAAATTGAATGGACCGAACTCATGGGCATTATTCATCTAAAAACTGTATTGCATGTTTTACGAAGCGCTCAGGGTACTGAAATTGGGCACCATGTCCTGCATCGGGATAAATAAATAACTGAGCGTTTGGAATGTTAAGTGCCATGTGATATGCATTGATGGTCGGAATCATCACATCATCGACACCATTTAAAATGAAAGTAGGTTGTTTAATCTCACGTAAATGTGCAAAAGGATCTTGTTCATCAAGTTTAGGTAAAAAATGCATATTGGCTTCTATTTGTGCCTGCATGACTTCAACTGAGCTTGCTGGATCTTGGTTTTTACGCTCATGGCGACGTTGCCAAAATTCATGACCCGCCTGAATAGCAACTTCAGATCGGCCAAAAAATAAAAAGAGGAAGTTTTCTTCAGAAGGCACAGCAGTTGTTGCATGCTTCAATACCAAAGCGGCGACTTCTGGATCATCTCCACGTGGTTTACCGCCTCTTGGTCCAGTACCTAAAAGCATTAGTTTTCTGACGAGTTCAGGATGTCGGCGTACTAAATCTTGTGCCTGAAACCCTCCCAGTGAAAAGCCTAATAGGTCAACCTGCTTTAAGCCTAATGCACGAATGACTGCTGCCGCGTCGTCTGCCATATCTTCAATGCGAGTACGGGGCTGGCCTGTAGATGAAGCAACGCCGCGACCGTTAAACAAAATGACTTCACGCCCTTGTGCTAAACCATCAGTAATCAATGGGTCCCAATTGTCTAAACCACCTCGGAAATGCTGAAGAAAAAATAGCGGTGGTTGCTCTGTATTTGCATTACCCCATCGACGATAGGCAAAATTTGCTCCATCTACTTCAATGAATTGGGTCTCGGCTGTTTGGTGTGTAATAGTAGTCATTGTATTTATCCTGAATTTAAGTTTCTGATTAAGCTAATTTTTATTTAGCTAGAAACGTGAGGGATTGTTTTACAAAATCATCATGAAACTGAAATATTCCCCCATGACCTGCATCTGGATAGATAACAAGTGAACTATTAGGTAAACGCTTTGCTAAATCATAAGTATTTACTGTTGGCACCATTCGGTCATGATCACCGTTGGCAACAAGAACAGGTTGTTGAATCACAGAAAGGTCAGCAGGTTTTTTACTTCCCCATTTTTTTAATGCTTTGAGCTGGGCACGATATGCAGAAATAGTAATTTCTTTATCTCGGTTTTCAGTACGTTCATTAATACGTTGAATAAAGGCTTTTGCAGAAGCTTTACCATTTTCTGTACGAGTGAAGAAAAGATAAACCTTAGGGTCTTGACCAGTTACCATTCCACGAACTAAATCCCAATTAGAAACTCGACCGACTGTACTAATTCCAGTACCGCCCGCAGGACCAGTTCCCGATAAAATCATTTTTCGAACCAAATTCGGCTGTTTTAGCACAATCTCTTGTGAAATCATGCCGCCCATCGAAAAGCCAAATAAATCAACCTGCTTAAAGCCTTTTGCTTGAATGAAAGTAATCGCATCATCTGCCATTTGTTCAATTGACTTTGCTGGTTCACCAGTCGAAGCACCGACGCCGCGATTATCAAACACAACAACATGATGTTTAGCCGCAATTCCATCAATAATTCGTGGATCCCAGTTATCTAGTACAGCAGCTAAATGGTTTAAGAAAATGACAGGTGTTCCACCATTTTGTTGACCATATTCTCGGTAAGCGAAGTTAACGCCACCTGCACTAATAAATTGAGTTGGGACATTTGTCCAATTTGTATCTTGTTGAGCCTTTTGCCCTGCTTGCTGATTGATAACACTGTTTTTTGACACTTCATTCGCCTTAGTTAAGGGGGTGCTAAAAGAGAGTGATTCCACAGTCTCGGCCTGAGTTAAGGGAGCACTAAAAATAGATATCGCCGTCAAACTCATAGCAACTGTATTTAATAAAAAATTCATTTCTCTGATCCTCAAATTTAATTCATTGATCTGATTCATCTGTTTTTATGAGTGATCTTTCAAAGGGAGAAAAGATAAAAACAGAGTAAGTATCGATTTAACACCAACTATACGCATGGAAAAAAATATTGTCACTATCTTTTTAGTAGTAACTATTTTATTTTTAGATTATGATTAAAAAATCAAGTCGAAATTCATTCGTTAATTGACTACAAAATTTAAGTAAGGAACATGATATGACTAGCAAAGTAGTTCTAATTACAGGCGCATCTTCTGGTATTGGTTTAGCAACAGCAAACCTTTTACATGAGGCTGGATTTATTGTTTATGGCACAAGCCGACAAGCAAAAGATTCATCAAAATACAAATTCCATCTTATTGAGTTAGACGTAAATCAAGACAATTCAGTTGCCCAAGCCGTTGAGAAAGTAATAGCAACCGAAGGAAAAATTGATGTCTTAATTAATAATGCTGGGTTTGCAATAGCGCCTGCTGGTGCCGAAGAAAGCTCAATGCAACAAGCACAGGCTATTTTTGATACCAACTTTTTTGGTGCGGTTCGAATGACTCGTGCAGTGATTCCCCATATGCGTCAAAAAAAATCAGGATTGATCTTAAATATCAGTTCAATTCTTGGGCTTTTACCTTTGCCTTTTGGCGCACTTTACTCAGCTTCAAAACATGCACTTGAAGGTTACTCTGAATCTTTAGATCACGAATTAAGATCTCAAGGCATTCGTGTGTCACTTATTGAACCTGCTTACACCAATACGTCTTTGGGAGTAAACTTACTCGAAGCAGACAATAAAATTTCTTTTTACGATCAAACGCGTGAAAAGCTACATAAACAAATGATTAATTCAATTAATAAGTCAGATGACCCGAGTGTGGTTGCCAATACAATTTTAACCGTCATTCAAAGCCAACAGGTCGTACCACGCTACACAGCAGGAAAAACTGCAAAAAGCTTAAAAGCGTTAAGACGATTTGCACCTGCGAAGATCTTTGACAAATTAATTCACCGCAGCTTGAAAGTTTAGAACAAACCCAAGCCTATAAAACTTTAAAAATAATTTCGAGAAATAGAGGTTTCAAATGAAAGCAGCCTACATTAGCCGTTATGGCAACATTGATGACGTACAGCTCAATGAACAATCTCAACCACCACTGACAGCAGACGCTGTACTTGTTAAAGTTCATGCTGCAAGTATTAACCCTCTCGACTTAAAAGTTTTAGAGGGTGAACTTAAAGCAATTCTGCCACTGAAGTTTCCTTTCATATTAGGCAATGATTTTGCAGGTACAGTCGTAGAAGTTGGATCGAACGTTACTCAGTTTAAAGCCGGAGATGAAGTCTATGCCAAGACAGATTTAAATGGCGCTTTTGCTGAATATACTGTGGTTCAACAATCTTCACTTGCACTTAAACCTCAAAATCTTTCTATGGAGCAGGCGGCCTCTTTACCTTTAGTTACATTAACAGCATGGCAAGCTCTGGTTGAAATGGCAAAAGTTCAGGCCGGACAAAAAGTACTGATTCATGCAGGTTCAGGTGGTGTTGGTTCAATCGCAATTCAACTTGCTAAATCCTTAGGGGCTATTGTTGCAACTACAACAAGTGGTAAAAATGCTCATTGGGTTAGAGAGCTAGGCGCCGACATCATTGTTGACTATAAAACGACAGATTTTGAGCAAGAACTTACAGACTATGACGTGGTTTTAGATACGCAAGGTGGAAAAGCCTTAGAGAAATCACTCAATGTACTTAAACGTGGTGGGCGGCTTATCAGTCTTGCAGGTCCACCTGATCAAGCTACTACAGAAGCATTTAATCTGAACCGTTTTCTAAAATGTGTTATCCCGCTTCTAAGCTGGTCAATCCGACATAAAGCAAAAAAACGTGGCGTTACCTATTCATTTCTATTTATGCAGCCGAATGGTCAGCAGCTCTCAAAAATTACAGAATTGGTCGAAGCTGGAAAAATTAAACCCGTAGTTGACCAAACCTATGACTTTATTCAAATTAAAGAAGCGCTCCAATATGTAAATACTGGACGAGCAAAAGGGAAAGTTGTTTTAAATAATATTGCTGAACTTTGAGCATTTATTTAAATAAAAAACACTACGAATGGTCAAATCATTAAAGATCTTAATTACCCGACCATTCGTAGTAGCTTTATAAAATCAAAGAGGTAAATGATTCATCCTCTCTAACTCACGAATTAAACCAGAATGATCAAGCTCGCCGTCTCCAGCTCCCACCATATTTTGAAATAATTGACTGACCAATTCAGCAATAGGTAAATTCAACTCTAGTGATTTGACATAGGTAAAGGATATTCCTTAAATAAAAAATCATGATATTTATAGGATGCTTTCTGCTACAA